>Ga0208784_1000109_pt1 | contig 38676 bp, 40 predicted proteins | sample DEB19_08_DNA_FD_184531 | JGI IMG/M metagenome (GOLD analysis project Ga0208784, IMG submission 184531) | Aqueous microbial communities from the Delaware River and Bay under freshwater to marine salinity gradient to study organic matter... | ecosystem: Environmental > Aquatic > Marine > Coastal ... | reverse complement strand
TTATCTGCGAGCCCTGGTAACTAACTCCATCAAAATTGCCACCCAAATAAACTTTGTATCCATTGTCATTTGCCGGGTTATGGCTTGCTGTAACCATAATTCCAACATCAGCTTTAATTTTTTTTAGCGCAAAAGCAAGAACTGGAGTGGGAAGAACTCTCGGCAACACATAAGTTTTCATGCCACCACCAGCAAATATCTCAGCGCTATCTTTAGCAAATGCCTCTGATCCATGTCGAGCATCGCAGCCAATTACAACTGAACTTAAATTATTTTTCTTCATAAATGCAAGAATTCCAGTAGCTGTTCTACTTACAACAGCTCGATTCATACAGGAAGGACCAGGTCCCATTGGGCCGCGTATTCCAGCTGTGCCAAATTGTAAAAAACCAGCAAAGCATCTTTCTAACTCTGTTTTGTTTTCCTCTTCAAGCCACTGCGTTAATTGGTTAGCTGTCTTTACATCTGGATCATTATCAATCCAATCTAAAACTTCACTTCTTAACTGATCTGAGATCACAACTTAGGTAAAACCTTCGCGAGTAGATTTCCCATTCGGTCAGCAGCAGCTTTACCAGCGGCAATAACCTCAGCATGATTTAGTTTTTCACCAGTTACACCAGCAGCAGCATTTGTCACTAATGAGATTGCAAGAATTTCTGCACCGAGTGCGTGTGCAGCAATTGCCTCTGGAACAGTGGACATTCCAACTAAATCTGCTCCCATACTTCTCATCATTTTAATTTCAGCAGGTGTTTCATAAGAAGGCCCACGCCAGTGGACATATACACCTTCAGCTAATGACGGATCTTCTTCCTTAACAATCTGTCTTAATCTTTTACTGTATAAATCAGTAAGGTCAACAAAATCTGCACCAATTAATGGTGAAGCAGCAGTCAGTGAGATGTGGTCTCTGATTAATACCGGCTGTCCTACTTTGTAATCTGTATTAATTCCTCCACAAGCATTAGTAAGTACAATATTTTTACATCCTGCTTTAACTGCAGTTCTGACCGCATGTGCTACCGGCTCCATGCCCAAACCTTCATAAAAATGGGTACGACCTAAGAAAACTAAAGCGTTTGAACCATTTGATAATTTATAAGAACGCAACTTTCCGCCATGGCCTGCAACGGTTGGCGCAGGAAAGCCAGGTAATTCAGTTACAGGAAATTCATGAGTGGGCGAACCAAGTGCGTCAGCGGCTGAAATCCAACCTGATCCCATAACTAGCGCAACATCATGCTTGGCTTTTCCAGTTATCTTTGCAATTGCTTTGGCAGCTTTTTCAGCTGTGCCAATTGGGTCTTTATATAACTTCTTCATAAGGCAAACTTATCCTAAATACTTACTTATTTTTTAAGTCAGGCCAGCTATACCCTAATGAGATAAACATCTTTCTTAACAAAGGGAGCGATAAGCCAATAATTCCGCTCGGGTCACCCTCAATATTTGTAATAAATGGAGCACTTAAGCCATCCAAAGTGAAGCCACCCGCAACATTTAATGGTTCACCTGAATCTACATAATCATTAATCTCAGCATCAGTCATTTGAGCAAATTGAACTTTAGCAGTTGATCTCTCACTTAACTCTATGCCATTTTTTAAATCAATCACGCAATGTCCAGTGTGAAGATATCCAGATTTACCACTTAATTGTTTGCACCTAGCAATTGCATTTTCTTTGCTTCCTGGTTTACCAAGTGATTTTCCTTCAAACTCAAATGTGGAATCACATCCAATAATTAGCGAATCGGCAGGAGCAATCTCTTTAACAGTGTGTGCCTTTAGAATCGCTAAAGCAATAACTAGTTCTGAGGGAGTAAGTGAATCAAGTTCAGAGGTCTCTTCGTTAACCCCGCTAACTAAAACCTTGGGAGTGATCCCAACGCTTTCTAAAAGGCGAAGTCGAGATGGTGATGCTGAGGCGAGGATTATCTGAACCATTATGCAGGTAACCTTATTACATGAAGCCACCATTTATTGGACTCATTACGCAAGAGTGGAGTCAAAGTGCCTACCAAGTACAGGCAACAAAATTGGGTATTGGGTTAAAAACTTCGAACAAGAAAATGTCAGGCTCTGAGTTAATTGACTTCGCTAAAGAGTGCGATTTACTTTATGTAGATCCGGCAATCATCTCTAGTTCGGCAATAAAAACTGCGGAGAAATCTGGAATTCGAATTTATCCTTCATCTAAAACTATTGATGAGCTAGCGAAGATAACATCTCATACAGGTGAAGCTGATCAGCTTTCGGTATTAGTAACTAGATCTGCTCATGCACAAGCAGCAAGCTGGCCGATTACTTTGCTAACAAATGAATTATGCATTACCCCCCTTCCGGGAATAAGTGATGAAATAGCACAGGAAATTCAAATGTCGGTTCTAAAACTAGCCGCAGAGGTTGGTCTAGTTGGTGGATTTGAATTGGTAGTTGACGCGACCGAGTATAAAAAATTAATCGGAATAAACTGGATTACACCTACGGCAAATTATTGGAATCAAATTGGCTCCGTAACTAGCTTTTACGAACAAAACCTACGCGCGATTCTTGATCTACCTTTGGGCAGCACGCAATTGCTTTCGAAATATGTAGTAACAGGCACCTTGGAAACCGATCAAAACAGCGATGACTATCGGCCATATTTGCATTTAATGGCCAGAAATCCAAGGCTCAAGTTTGATCAATCAATTAAACAGGTTGGAGTTGCCGGTGATGATCTTGAGGAGCTACTGACAGAGATAATTCATGCACAGCAGTATTACAGCGGAAAAATTGTTGAATAACTAAAGTCGTTTTCCATATTCGATTGCTGGGCACCGATTCATGACTGCCACAAGCCCAGCGTTCGCAGCTCTTTCAAAAGCGCTCTGATCAATTACATCAAGTTGCAGCCAGACTCCCTTTGCATTTATTGCGATTGCACTATCTACAACTTCGCCAGCTAAATCTGAGTTAACAAAGATATCTACAACATCAATTGGAAAAGGAATATCAGATAATTTCTCATACCCTTTTTGTCCATGAACAGTTTCTGCCTTTGGATGAACTGGAATTACTTGGTGTCCTTTTTCGATTAACAACTTTGCAACTCTGAAAGCGGCTCGTTCAGAATTATTGCTTAAGCCAACAACTGCCCAAGTTTTTAAGGCTAATAACTTATCTATTGAATCATTCATTATGGCTGCGGCCAAGGGCTCTAAATTTCCAGCCAGCAGATTGCCATAGCTCACGATCTAATGCATTTCTGCCATCTATCACAATTGGATTTTTAACAATTGATTTAACCTTGACTGGGTCAATTTCTCGATAGATTTTCCACTCTGTTAGATGCAGAACTATTTCAGCATCTTTAAGAGTTGTATTCACATCATCTGCAAAATTCAGAGCAGGAAAGCGCTTTTGAGCATTAGCAATGGCTTTAGGGTCATGGACGGTAACAATTGCTCCGGCTGCTTGAATCTGTGCTGCAATATCTAGTGCTGGAGAGTCGCGAACATCATCGCTATCAGGTTTAAATGCCGCGCCAAGAATTGCCACCTTCTTACCTTGTAGATCATCTGATAAATCTTTACGAACTAATTCAATAATTCGCTGGCGGGCACGTAAGTTGATTGCATCAATTTCTTTTAGAAACTCAACTGCTTGGCTGGCACCGAGCTCCTCTGCCCTGGCCATAAATGCACGGATATCTTTTGGTAGACAGCCGCCACCAAAGCCAATTCCAGCTTGCAAGAATCGACTTCCAATTCTTGGGTCGTAACCAATAGCTTTTGCAAGCACAGTGACATCACCACCGGCAGCTTCACATATTTCAGCCATGGCGTTGATGAAGGAAATTTTTGTTGCTAAGAAAGAATTAGCGGCAACCTTTACTAATTCTGCAGTTGGAAGATCAGCTCTAACCCATGGAGTTTTCTCCTTAAGGTTAGTTGCATAAACTTCCATTAACATCTGTTCAGCACTGTCGTTTACTACACCAACCACCAATCGATTTGGTCTTAATGTGTCTTCAACGGCAAAACCTTCACGTAAGAATTCAGGATTCCAGGCAAGATCAGCCTTCGGATTTAGCTCCAATAATCTGTTTCTTAACTTTGTTGCAGTACCAACTGGAACTGTTGATTTACCTACTACTAAGCCGCCTGGCTTCACATGTTTTGCAATCGACTCTAACGCTGAATTTACATAGGTTAGATCAGCTGCATTTCCATTTTTAATCTGAGGAGTTCCCACGCAAATGAAGTGAACATCGGCATCTGCTAGATCTGCAACATTATTTGTGAAGGTTAGGCGACCAGATTTAATTTGATCAGATAGCAATTCCTCTAATTCAGGTTCATAAAATGGAACTTTGCCTTTACTCAACAAATCGATTTTGCTTGCTTCAGTATCAAAACCAATTACTTCAAAGCCCAAGCTGGCCATACAGGCAGCATGTGTAGCACCCAAATATCCGGTGCCGATTACTGAAAGCTTTAATGCCATGGCTAGAGCCTATCTAAGGGATCGATAATTAACGGCAGATATTATCGTCAGCTGTTCGGGTTTTAAATTTATCTACAATTTCAACCTTTGCGGCTTTTGTTGATGATGGTGATGGTGAGGCAGTTACTTCATCAACGACTGCTCGATCCTCACGCAGACGATCCCATAATTCTGGTGCTAGAACTGGATCCCACAAGACGGATGCTGTTACACCATTTGAATAGTAATTTAGGTCAGAAAGTGGAACAGTCAATGTACGAACATTTGATGTTGCAAGTGATTTCATCTGCTTAGCAAGGGTTATCAAATCAGAGTTTTTTAATCCTTCATCAGTTGTAACGGCAGCCAGGGATGAATTTATAAAACTTGTCATTGTTATCGGGTTAAGCAAAACACCAGCACTGGTGGCTTTTTTCAATACCGAAGACATAAATGCTTGCTGACGTTGCATTCTGCCAAGATCACCCATGCCATCAAACTCCCGGGTTCGAACATATTTAAGGGCTTCAATTCCATTTAACGTGTGAACTCCAGCCTCTAAAACTAAGTGGCTCTTTGGATCATCAATATCTTTTTTAGTACAAACCTCAATACCGCCAAGTGAATCAATTACTCTGGCAAATCCTGCGAAATTTACCTCAACATAATGATCAATTTTAAGCTGGGTCATCTCCTCTATTGTTTGAATTAATAAAGGCGCCCCACCCCAGTTAAATGCTGAATTTATTTTAGAGTGAACAGCTGGAATAGTTTTACCAGCCTTATTTAGATGTGCTGGAATTAGCGCGAAAGTATCCCGAGGAATAGAAACTAGTACCGCTTTATCTCTTGCCTTTGAGATATGGACCAACAGCATGGTGTCAGATCTTTTTCCTGCTGCGGTAGCAACTGAACCAACCCGTAACTCTTTTAGTTCAGCCTTTGTTAATCCCTCTCGAGTATCAGAGCCAACTAGTAGGTAATTTATTGCTGAAGACTTTTTATCAGGCCGCTTATCTATACCTGCAAATGCATCAATTTTGGTAATAGAAGCTGAGACTGTGCCAAAAGCCAGTGCGCTGATTGCCGATATGGCCAGAGTTGCTATCGAAATACCAGTAAAGATCCTGACACTTCGAGCAGATTTCATCTTCTTATCCTAGATTATGGGCAGGGAATTGCTGAGCACAAATTATGATCGGAGTGGTTATGAATCATTTAACATCGCCTTCGATCACAGTTATTTTGCCAATTCTCAATGAAGAAGCAGATCTTGCAAATTGCATCTCAGCAATCCTTCAGCAAGATTACGCTGGTGAAATAGAAATAATTTTGGCGCTAGGTCCATCTAAAGATAAAACCAATCAAATTGCCCAAAATTTGGCTGCTGCGGATAAACGAATCAAATTAGTTAATAATCCAACTGGGCAAACCGCTAAGGGTTTGAATCTGGCAATTGCAGAGAGCTCGTTTGAGATCATTTGTAGAATTGACGGGCACTCAGAGATTTCAAACTCTTATCTAAAAACTGCAATATCGATCATGCAGGAAAAGGGCGCAGTAAATGTTGGTGGGCTCATGCATGCTGATAGCCAATCTGGTTTACAGCGAACAATTGCACAAGCGATGCGATCTAAATTAGGAGTAGGTGCCTCTAAGTTCCATACCGGTGGCAAGGCTGGTCCTTCTGACACGGTTTACCTTGGCACATTTAAAAAATCTGCAATTTTGGCAGCAGGTGGTTTTGATGAAAGATATATCAGAGCGCAAGATTGGGAGTTAAACCATCGCATGCGGGCGCAAGGTGGTTTAATCTGGTTTGACCCAAGACTTGTTGTCACATATCGTCCTAGAAAATCTCTAAGTAAATTAGCAAAACAGTATTTTCAATATGGCAGGTGGCGACGAGTAATCTCTAGACAACACCCAAAAACTACTAATTTCCGTTATTTGGCACCTCCAGTTGCATTGGTGATTAATCTTTTATCAGTTGTTTTCGGAGTATTAGTTGCCAAAATCTTTTTCCTACCAGTTTTGATTTATATAACATTATTAATAATCGGTGGCTTAATTACTGGCAGAAAGATTGCAGATAAGTTATTGATGCCAATAGTATTTGCAACCATGCATTTATCTTGGGGTGCTGGATTTATAACATCGCCAAAAAAACTTTTTAAAAACTAATTTTTATGCAAGACTGAGTTCAGGCCACTCCAATTACCAGTTTTTGGCAGTGCTTCTAAGCTGCCACTTTGAGAATTACGTCTAAACAAAAGATTGTTCGCACCACTCAACTCTAAAGCTTTCACTATTTTTCCATCCGGCAAAGTAATTTTTGACCCAGCTGTAATGTAGATTCCTGCTTCAACCACGCAATCATCACCTAGGCTAATTCCAATACCAGAGTTTGCACCCAGTAGAGTCCGCTGACCAATTGATATAACTTCTTTACCGCCACCACTGAGAGTGCCCATAATTGAAGCTCCGCCACCAATATCACTTCCATCCCCAACAACAACACCGGCACTAATCCGGCCCTCGACCATTGATTTACCTAAAGTTCCGGCGTTGAAATTAACAAATCCTTCATGCATAACTGTTGTGCCCGATGCAAGGTAGGCACCTAATCGCACTCGATCACCATCTGCAATTCGAACTCCTTCAGGAATTACATAATCAACCATTCGTGGAAACTTATCTACACCGTAGACAACTAAGTTTGCATATTTGCTCATTAACTGTGGTCTAACTTTTTCAAACCCATCAATTTCACAAGCACCAGCTGAAGTCCAAACAACATTAGCAAGAAGTGAAAAAATCCCCTCTAAATTAATTGCGTGGGGCTTTAATAATCTATGTGAAAGCAAGTGAAGTCTTAGGTAAACATCAGCAGCATCTTTTGGTTTTTCATTGATCTGGATAACTACTTCAACTGCAACTTTCTTAACTTTTCGAATCGGATCTTCGCCAATTAAGGATTTAAAGGTTGCATCAATTTTATTTTCTGGAGCATCACCTAATCCAAGGGCATAAAAAGAGCACTCAAGAGTTTGGCCAGATTGATTTTGGGTGGCAATACCAAATCCATATGCCGTACCTTGAGTAGTGCTCATTAGCCAACGGTATCAAAGTGCGCTCAAGGCAATAGACTAATTTCATGCGCGTATCGGTTTTCTGCTCATCTGCTCCAGATATTCCAAATACTTCACTGGAATTGGCATTTAATGTTGGCAAAGCAATTGGCGAGCAAGGTTGGGATCTTGTTTGGGGTGGCGGTAAAGCTTCAATGATGGGTGAGGTGGCAAAAGGAGCGAGATCATCAGGCGCTGCAACTATAGGAGTAATTCCAGAGCCACTGAAAAAAATAGAGTTTGAAGATTCGCAAGCCTCACATATGCATGTGGTGACAAATATGCGAACTAGAAAAGCAAAAATAGAGGACTTGGCAGATGCATTTATTATTTTGCCTGGTGGCATTGGCACTTTAGAAGAGTTCTTTGAAATCTGGGTTGGCCGATATCTTAAGTTTCACGGTAAGCCGATTGCAGTATGTGATCCAACAGGCGAATATGGACCTCTTCAAACTGCTCTCGATCATTTAGCAAGTCAAAATTTTATGAAGGCTGGCCAAAAAGAACTTGTCACTTGGTGCTCCGATATTCCTACTGCAATTGAGGCGATCAGAATCAAATGAATAAACTATCTAATTTAACCCTGACCATAAAGATAAATAAGCCAGTAGATGAGGTTTGGCAATCTTTAGTTGATTGGAAGAGTCAAAGTAAATGGATGCTGCAAACTAAAGTCTGGTCAGAGTTAGATCAAGATCGAACAGTAAAAAATGGCAAAGGAGTACTAATCTTTGCTTTTACTGGAATTTTTCCAAAGCTTTATCCTAAATTGAAATTAGGCATTCTTGACACAATGGAGGTTACAAATTGGAAACCACCACACCTATGCGAAGTGATGCACATAGGACGTATAATTCGAGGAACTGGAAAATTTGAACTTAAGAAAGTTCGCGGTGGCACAATTTTTTATTGGCAAGAAGAAATCATCGCCCCACCGTTAGTTTTACTCTTTGCAAAACCAGCGCTACTTATCGGAGTTTGGCTCTCGTTACGTCGGTTTGCTCGGCAAGTTAGCGCATAACTCGAAAGTATCGACTTAGCCCAGTAACCTTTATGCCATGGCACCTGATAGCAGTGCGAAGACAATCGCAGAATTAATTGCTACTTTGCCTGAAGAAGAACGACTGATTTTGACTTTGCATTTAGTAAACATGATTAGTGCCACTGAAATTGCAGAAAAATTGGGAGTCCCAGAACGGGCAGTCTCGTCAGTAATTGCATCGGGTAGATCCCGCCTAATTGGCTTGATTTCTTAAGGGGATTTTATGGATTTCCCACCCGTAGCCATATAGGGGATAATTACGCCTCTAGTAAGGCAATGAATTAATTTGGCAGGGGAGTGTTAAATGGCAGCGATGAAACCAAGAACTGGTGATGGCCCTATGGAGGTCACCAAAGAGGCTCGCTCAATGGTTATGCGAATCCCGCTAGAAGGCGGTGGCCGATTAGTTGTTGAACTAAATGTCGAAGAGGCCACAAATCTTGGCAACGTACTTCAAGCTGCTGTTGCGTTAGTAAAAAAGTAAATCGACTGATCTAGGCTCACAAGTTTATGATTCATAAACTCCTAGATTTATATCCAAAACTCTCATTTCTTCCTGAAGATGAATTAGATTTTTCAAACTTCACTTCAGTAGCAATACCTGTATCCCCTGGTGAAAAACCGCAAATAAACAAAAGTAGATTTCTAACTGCATTAAGTAAATTTACAAATCTAGATTTAAATATTGAGCTAGCCAATTGGCCAGATTTCACTGCAAAGGCTGGCGAATTAATTGAAATTCCGCTATCAGCCGGAACGCTTACTCGTATTTATTTAATTGGCACAGGGGATCAAAGCTCGGATGATATTCGTAAAGCAGGTACCGCTCTAGGTCGAAAAGTTAAATCAAGCAACAGCAAAGTTCTTTCTGCTTTAACTGAAGATAAAAATCTAGTTACAACTCAAGCGGTTGCATTTGCACTTTCAAACTACCAATTTTCACTTAAGAGTGAACAAAAAAGCAATAAACCAGAGTTGACGATTTACGGAGATTTTGAAAATGAAATTGAGCGTGCTGACGTATTAGCAACTGCTGCCTGGCAAACTAGAAATCTAATTCATACCCCGTCAAATATTAAAAATCCTGAGTGGCTTGCCAAACAGGCAAGTGCGATGGTTTCAGCCACGAAGAACTCTGGTTTATCAATCTCAGTTAGGTCAGGACGAGCGTTAAAGGAATTTGGTGGATTAACTGCTGTTGGAAATTCATCTCCAAATCCTGGTCCACGATTAATCGAAATAACTTATGCACCAAAAGGCTCTACCCATTGGCCACATGTTGTATTGATAGGAAAAGGAATTACTTTTGATACGGGTGGTGTTTCTTTAAAGCGTCCTTATGACACGATGATTGGAATGAAAAGTGACATGGCTGGCGCAGCCGCGGTTTTGTGTGCAACTGTTGCTTTGGCAAGAACTAAACCAAAAGTTAGAGTAACAACTTTGTTAATGGCAGCTGAAAATGCATTATCTGGAACATCACAACGACCATCAGATGTGATAAAACATTATGGCGGTACAACAGTTGAGGTGATAAATACAGATGCAGAGGGCAGATTAGTTTTAGCTGACGGACTTGCTTATGCAGATTTAGAGCTAGATCCTGATTATGTAGTAGATGTTGCAACCCTTACAGGTGCGGCAACCCTTGGTTTAGGTCGGCAGTATGCAGCGATGTATACCCGTCAAACAACTCTGGCTAAGAAATTATCTGAGGTAGGAAACAAAGTTGGTGAAAGAGTTTGGCATATGCCACTAGTTGATGACTATACAAAGGCACTAGCTAGTGATGTTGCAGATTTTAATCACACAGCAGATAAATATGATTTCTCAGCCGGCTCAGTAACAGCAGCCTTATTTTTAGAAAAATTTGTTGGGGATCGATCTTGGGTTCACCTAGATATTGCTGGCACAGGTAGGTCTGAGGTTGATGCGGGTGAGAACATAAAAGGTGGAACTGGATTCGGCGCAAGACTTTTAATTGAATGGTTGGATACATTTTGAACCAACCAAATTCACTTCGTGGAGATATGAGCTCCTACTCTGAGTCATTTGCGCATGAGGATTATTTTATGCAACAAGCAAGAAGCAATGGACAAGAGATAGGCGCTGCCGACCCATCTGCTGCTGTTGGAAATTTTCTAAAGTTTGCAGTTAATTTGGTAGGGGCTAAATCAGTTGTAGAAATTGGAACAGGCTCTGGCGTTGGGGGACTTTGGTTATTAAGTGGAATGGCAGCTGATTCTGTTTTAACAACAATTGATTCAGAAAGAGAACACTCAAAAATCGCTCGTACAGTATTTGAAGATGCAGATATTGCGCCAACAAAATACCGAATAATTACTGGAAAATTAATTGAGGTAATCGGCAAGCTTGCTGATAATGCTTATGATCTAGTAATAATTAGACCAGCACTTGATCTATTTGAAATGGTACAAGAGTCTTACCGTCTACTAAAGCCAGGTGGATTATTGATAATCGATCAAGCCTTAAGTGGAGGAAAAGTTGCTGATCCAACTCAGCGCGATCCTGAGAGTATTGCTAGAAGAGATGCAATAAAGGTTGTTAAAGAAGATGAAAGATGGGCAGCATCACTACTTCCTATTGGCGAAGGTGTATTACTTGCTAATAAACTTACTTAAATGAGACAACCATCAGATACTCCATGGTGGCAAGCTAGTGCTGAAACCAAACCAGTTCGCATTGTCTCTAGTCGTAGTACTTCCAATTTTTTTGTGGTTGCAGTTGTAATTGCCCTAATTGCAGGTGGTTTTGGCGCCGCCATTGGTCGCGGTAGTGCAACAAATTTGGGAGCAAATTTAGTTCAAACAACAAACTCAATTGAGCGAGCACCAGATTCAATAGCAGGACTTGCTGCACGAGTAATACCTGCAGTGGTATCGATAGCGGTAAAAGGATTTAGCGGTTCAGGAACAGGCTCTGGTTTCTTCCTTGATAGCGATGGCTTTATTTTGACAAATAACCATGTAGTGGAGGCTGCGGCAAGAAGTGGCACCATCACAGTTGAGTTATCTGATGGAAAAAAATACAGGGCTAAGTTGATTGGTAGAGATAGCTCATATGATCTTGCGGTTCTTAAGATTGATGTAGTTGGAGCGCCAACTTTGCAGCTTGGTAACAGTGAGCAAGTTCAGGTTGGTGATGCTGTTATTGCAATCGGATCTCCCCTGGGACTTTCTGGAACTGTGACCTCAGGAATTATCAGTTCAAAGAACCGCGCAGTTACAACTGGTAATGGAAATGGCGAAAGCTCATTTATCAACGCTTTGCAAACAGATGCAGCAATTAATCCAGGAAACTCTGGTGGTCCGTTAGTTGATGCAACAGGTGCTGTAATTGGAGTCAACTCTGCTATTGCTACTTTGGGTTTTAGTTCTCAAGCAGGATCAATTGGTTTGGGATTTGCTATTCCAATTAATCAAGCAAAAAAAACTGCCGAGCAGTTGATAAAGACTGGATCTGCTACTTATCCAATCATGGGAATATCAGTTGATACAAGATTTACTGGCACCGGTGCATTAATCACCAGCGAGGGTGTAGGAATAACTCCAGGTGGGCCAGCCGATAAAGTTGGCCTAAAAGCTGGTGATGTCATTATCGAATTTGATGGCTCTGAGGTTGATAATTCAGATGAATTGATTGTGATGATTAGAAGTAAAAGTGTTGGTGATAAGGTGAAGATTAAATATAAGCGCAATAGTTTGACTAAAGAAGTAACTGTAACTCTTACAGCTTCGAAGGAGTAGAGATTATGTTTAATATTGGTGGCGGTGAGATTCTTGCTCTACTAGTAATTGGCATGATTTTGATTGGACCAGATCGCCTACCAAATATGGCAGCAGATGCTGCCAGGTTATTAATTAAGTTAAAAAATATGGCCCAAACTGTGACTAATGAGATAAAAGATAATTTAGGACCTGGATACGAAGATTTGCAGGTAAAGGACTTACATCCAAAGGCATTAATTAAAAAACATATTGGCGATGTTATTGATAAGTCTGATCTTGATATGAAGCCAAAACCTAGAATTGATCCAGAAATCCTATGAGTACGGTCGAAGCAATAAATAAGGCCCTAGAGAAAGTTATTGATCCAGAGCTTCATAAACCACTTCCGGAGTTAGGGATGGTGGAATCAGTTGACTTTACGGACGGGAAAGCAAGTATTGGGATTTTATTAACCATTGTTGGTTGCCCCATGAAAGATCGTTTGAAAAACGATATCTCAAATGCTTTAAGTGATATTTCAGAGGTCAAATCAGTAGATATTAATTTTGGAGTTATGAGCGAAGAGCAAAGGAATAATGTAAAGAAAATCATTCGCGGGGGGCGGGAAAAATTCATTCCATTTGCCCAGCCAGAGTCTCTGACTAGAGTTTTAGGAATTGCATCAGGAAAAGGCGGCGTAGGTAAATCTTCGATCACAGTTAATTTGGCTGTGGCAGCCGCAGCCCGAGGTCTAAAGGTAGGAATTTTGGATGCAGATGTTTATGGACATTCAATTCCACGTTTGATGGGAATTTTAGATAAACGGCCAACTGCAATTGATCAAACTTTTATTCCGGTAGAAAACTATGGGGTAAAAGTTGTTTCAATGGAGATGTTCAAGCCAGAAAGATCAGATCCAGTTGCTTATAGAGGTCCGTTGCTACATCGTGTGCTTGAGCAATTGTTAAGCGATGCATTTTGGGGAGATTTAGATCTGCTTTTATTAGATCTACCACCGGGAACAGGTGACATTGCAATTTCACTTGGTCAACTTATTCCCGGTTCAGAAATAATTGTTGTGACCACTCCGCAAATAGCAGCTGCAGAGGTAGCAGAGCGCGCTGGCAGAATAGCGCATCAAATTAAGCAACCAGTTATTGGTGTTATTGAAAATATGTCTGAGACAATTTCTCCTACATCTGGAGAAAAGATTTCGATATTTGGAAGTGGTGGTGGTGAAGAAACTGCCAGACGTCTTAGTGAATTAGTTGGCGCCGATGTGCCACTGCTTGCCAAGGTTGCCTTTGATACAAATATCCGAGAGGGAGGAGATGCCGGAAATCCACTAGTTTTAACTGATCAAAAATTTATGGATGTATTTGATGGCATCCTTGATCAAATCATTGTTAGACCAAAATCTTTAGTGGGTGTAAGGCTAAACGTAAATACCTAAGACTTTTTGTTTAGCTTCTTAACTATCTCTTCAATTGCATCAGCGATTTCACTGTGTAAGTAGTCCCTAGTTGTGACCTCACCAATCGCACTACGTAAGCTGGCTAGCTCGCGAGTTAGATACTCAGTATCTGCCATATTACGTTCATCACGCTCACGATCTTCATTGCCTTGAACACGATCTCTATCTGCTTGTCGATTTTGCGCTAACAAAATCAATGGCGCAGCGTATGAAGCCTGCAGAGAAAGTAAAAGTGTTAGGAAAATAAATGGATAATGATCAAACTTTAAATCATTTGGTGCAAGTGAGTTCCAAACTATCCAGAAAATTACAAAACCAGTCATAAATACTAAGAAACGGGCAGTTCCTAAAAATCTTGCAAATCTCTCTGACCAACGACCAAATGCTTCAGGATCATATGAAGGCTTTAAGGTTCTACGTGCCTCACGTGGATACTCAAGTGAATTTTTATTAATTTTCTTAGCCATGATTAGTTTGACTCACTTTCTCGCTTTAAAGACTCCACATGACGCCAGTTTTCAGGTAGTAAATGATCAAGCACGTCATCAACGGTAACAGCACCTAATAGGCGCTCATTAGAATCGACAATAGGAACTGCCAATAAGTTGTAGATAGCAAGGTATGAAGAAACCTCACTCAAAGTTGCTTCGGGTGCAAGTGGAGCAATATCGGAATCTAAGATTCCACCTAACAAAGTTGCAGGTGGTTCGCGTAATAATCTTTGAATATGAACTACTCCCAACAATCTTCCGGTTGGAGTTTCAAGAGGTTGTCTGCAGACAAAGACTTGCGCAGCAAGACCTGGTGCTACTTCAGATAATCTAATTCTGGCTAGAGCTTCGGCCACAGTTGCATCTGCAGTTAAAACTATTGGCTCAGTTGTCATCATTCCACCAGCAGAGTAGTCCTCATAATCCATTAATCGCTGAACACCTTCAGCATCTTCTGGCTCCATTAAGGCAAGTAATGCTTGTGCTTTTTCTTTACCAACTTCGCGAAGTAAATCCGCAGCATCATCTGGATCCATCTCTTCCAAAACATCTGCGGCTCTTTCACCTTCAAGTTCAGCAAGTAATTCAACGCGGGAAGTTTCATCCATCTCTTCAAGAACATCTGCTAGTCGTTCATCATCTAATGCTCGAGCAATTTCAACTTTGCGCTTTATGTTCAAATCATGAAGTACGGCAGCTAAATCAGCAGCGCGAAGATTTGCTAACGTGCCAAGTAGATTGCTAACACCTTGATGAGTTTCAGGGATATGAATGCCAGAAATTTCAGACCATGCGACAGTTGATGATGCACCACGTTTTCTAAAACCAGAACCGCGTTTCATTACGTGAACGCGCTCAATAAACCAATCACCAGTTTTTGAAAGTTCCATTGCCACATCTTCAACAGTGACTTTTTCTTCAGTCTCAATCAAGGTTACTGATCGATCTAACATTTCAGAAAGCACAGTAATCTCATTAGTTCTTGGTTCAAACCGACGCATGTTAAGCAAACCAGTGATAATCACATGACCATTATCAATTGAAGTTACCCGCGTAATTGGAATAAAAATTCTTTTTCTTGGTGGAACTTCAATGATGAAACCAAGAATTCTTGGCGGTTGATTGTTAGCACGCAGGGTTGCTACTGCATCCCTAACCTTGCCAAGTTGATCACCATTTGGGTCAAAGACCGCTGTACCAGCTAATCGGGCTAGGAATACACGATTTAGGGTTGCACCTTTACTTGTATTCATGGGCTAAGGGTATCGGCTCACTATGGATTCATAACAATAATTAATTTATCGATAGGTTTTACCCATGAAAGATCAAGACCACACCAAATTACCAACGGGTCGAGATATTCCATTCCTAATTCTTGGGGTACTCGGGATCGGGTCTTCTGGTCCAATAATTGCCAAAGCGATTATGCCTATACCAACCATGATTTTCTGGCGTAATTTAGTTGGCGCATTGATGATGATGCCTTTTGCATTTGCCCGAGGTGAATGGAAAACCAAGGCCCAATTAAATGCAATTCGGTGGTCGGTACTGGCTGGCACCTTATTAGCAACTCATTTTATTTGTTTCTTCTGGGCGATGAAACTAACAAGTGTTGCAACAGGTGTAGCTCTAACTGCAACTCAACCAATTTTCGCAGCATTATTTATTAAATTAGCTGGTGGTCATATTCCGAAAAAATCAATAGGCGGAATGGTAATCGCATTTTTATCAGTGGTGGCAATTACCGGAATTGATTTGAATATTTCACTCAGAGCTTTTCAAGGCGACTTACTTGCAGTCTTTGGCGGAGCAGTTGGTGCTGGATACATGATAATTGGCGCCAGTGCTCAAAAAGTTATTTCTACGTCAACCTTTACAACTGTCTGCTATTCAACATGTGCAATCTTAATTTTCCCTGTAGTACTTTTAACTAACTCAGATTTAACTGGGTACTCCGGAACTCAATGGCTACTGCTTGCTGGCTTGATAATTGGCGCACAATTTCTGGGCCATACTTTGTTTAACTTCACCTTAAAGCGAGTATCTCCTGCGGTTGTTTCACTGGTTGTATTTTTCGAAGTCCCAGTAAGTGCGCTTTTGGCATTTGCTTGGCTAGGACAGCAGCCGCCCGCTGGCACAATTCCTGGAATCATTGGTTTGTTGTTTGGCTGCACTTTATTTGTACTACGCTCAAATCAAGCTGAGAATAAATCAAATGATTGATTTACATACCCACACAAATTTCAGTGATGGCACAGATTCGCCCGCCCAATTAATTAATAAGGCACTTGCTGCAGGCATTTCAGTAATTGGATTAACTGATCATGATTCGGTCAGTGGTTGGCAAGAGGCAACTGCTGCTTTAAGGCCAGGTATTTCACTAGTACCGGGAGCTGAAATATCTTGCCAAACTTTAGATGGCATTAGCGTGCATATTTTGGGATTGCTATTTGATTCACAAAATGTTGAGTTAATGAAAACTATGGAGGAAACTCGAGAGAATAGACATGGCCGAATGGCAAAAATTATTGCTCGAATTAATGAAGCGGGCATTGATATAACAATGGATGATGTCTTAGAGCAGCTAGCAGATGGCGCCACTTTAGGAAGACCACATTTAGCTGATGCACTTGTTAAGAAGGGAGTCGTTGCAAGTCGAGATGAAGCCTTTACCCAAATGCTCCATAACAAATCAAAATATTATGTTTCTCATTATTCACCGACACCTGAAGTGGCAATAAAGTTGATCAAAGATGCAGGTGGGGTTTCTATAATTGCACATCCAATGGCATCACATAGGGGTAGAACAATCTCAATTGAAACCTTTGGTTCATTAATTAAGGCTGGTTTAGATGGAATTGAGGTTGATCATCGAGATCATTCCCCAGAGGAGAAAAATCAGCTTATTGAGTTAGCTAGAGACAACAACTTAGTTATGACTGGCGCCAGTGATTACCATGGCAATGGAAAGCTTAATTTGTTAGGTGAGTACACAACCTTGCCTGATCAGTGGGAAAGATTAGAGGCTAAGGCGAATAAAAGAAGAGTAGTTAAAGTCTAATTATTGATTTGCAAAACCAACACGTCGGTCAGCCGATTCGCCAACTTCAACATAACTAATTTTATTGTGTGGAACTAAAATTTCGCGGCCCTTTGCATCACTGAGCGCCAATACAGAGGAAGTTTTGATTGCATCATTTACTTTTGCAATAACTTCAGATTGAGAACTTGAGCATTCAATAAATATTTCATGAGTGCTATCTGAAATACCGATCTTTACCTCAGTCTTGCCCGAAGCTTTAACTGCTGATTTCGTAGTTGCCATGCTCTAACTCTATCTACTACTTGAATGGTTTGCGAATTTAAGATTGTGATTTAGGGAACCCAGAAATACCCCGCCAAATTAAATTCATTACCAATTCAGTTGCCCGCTGACGATCAATCTTTCCATCACGATCCAACCAATGCCGAGCGGTTGTTTGAACAGTTCCAATAATTCCAACTGCCAGCATCATTGACTCTTCTTTGCCTAAACCTGTGTCTATAGAAATAACTGCACTCACTGCAGCTGCGCAGTCATATGTCATACGATTTAGACGCTCTCGAACCTGTGGTTCTAAATTCATATCACTTTCAAAAAGTAAGCGGAATGCTTCTCCCTCAGAATCAATAAATCCAAAGTAAGCCTCAACCGTGGCAGCAACTCTTGATGAGTTTTCACGGTTTGAAGCAATTGCTTTTTGGATTGCAAATACGAGTGAATCGATATGTAAATCTAGTACAGCAAGATATAACTCTAATTTTGAAGGAAAATGTTGATACAAAACTGGCTTGCTTACATTTGCTCGGTCGGCAATTTCATCCATTGCAGCAGAGTGGTATCCAGCTGCTGTAAAAACTTCTAGCGCTGCTACAAGTAGCTGAGCGCGACGTTCATCACGAGGTAATCGTGCTGACTTATCATCGACCATTCAGTAATTCTAATCTGTAAATTGATGGATTGTCAGTTTTTATAAGATTTATAGTTATATTGTGCGGGTGAATTCATCAAAAAGAATGTTATTAGTTCATGCCCATCCAGATGATGAGACCATCAACAATGGTGTAACGATGGCTAAATATGCAGCATCTGGTGTGAATGTCACTTTAGTTACCTGCACAAGAGGTGAAGAGGGTGAAGTTCTAGTTGAGAAACTGGCTAATTTAGCAAGTAGTAAAGATGACAAATTAGGTGAGCATCGTGAAATTGAATTGAAAAATGCAATGGATGAATTGGGAATTTCTGATTTTAGATTCCTAGGTGCGCCAAGTAAGAAGTGGCGAGACAGCGGGATGATGGGCACGCCTCAAAATGAACGCAAGGATGTCTTTTGGCAATCAAATCTAGAAGAAGCAGCAAATGAATTAGTGAAAATTATTTTGGAAATAAAGCCACAGGTTTTAATTACTTATGATGAATTTGGTGGCTATGGACACCCAGATCATATAAAAGCTAATCAAGTTGCAATGCGAGCTGCCGAAATTTCTGCCACACAAGGCTGGGAGATTGAAAAGATTTATTGGAACACTATGCCTAAGTCAGTAATTCAAATGGGAATAGACAAAATGAAAGAGGTTGGCTCAGACTTCTTTGGCGCAGAGAGTGCAGAGGATTTACCCTTTGCAAAGCCTGATGAATTAGTAACTTCAGTAGTAAAAGCCCCTGAGTATGTTCCGCAAAAATTAGCTGCAATGAAGGCCCATGCCACCCAGATCTCAGTAGATGGTCCATTTTTTGCACTCTCAAATAACCTAGGGCTTTCAGTGTGGGGAGATGAGTACTACACCTTAGTAAAGGGTCAGGCGGCTTCACCATTGGATGAAAATGGGCGAGAGCTAGATTTATTTGCTGGAATTGAATAATGAATTTTCTTAAAGCTTTATTTTTTGGCTCACTTATTGGTTTTTGTGGCGTATTACTCCACAACTTCACTCCACCATTTGGATTCCTAACATCTTTGATTTTAACTTTCCTAGGCATAAAAGTTGTCAGACAAAGATTTTTTTATTTGCGATACCAAATTTATGCATCGGCAGCTTGGTTAGCGGTAGTCGTTAGAGCGGGAACGCCAGGAAATGGTGATGAAATCTTGGTTTATGGAAATACTTATGGAAACCTTTTTCTTCTAGGTGGATTTATTTCAATTGTTATAGCCTTGATTACTACACGTTCAAAAAGTTTTTAAATAAGCCAATCCCAGCTTTGTCCCTCTTTATTGTCCCTTACTCCAACACCTAACTTCGCAAGCTCATCGCGCAAGCGATCACTCTCAGCAAAATCACCCAAACTTCTTGCAAGTGCCCGCTTCTCGAGTAAATCTTTCCCTAGTTGATCTAAAACCTTTTGTGTACTTTGCATTAATAGATTTAATCCAAAAAGATTGTCCAAGCTTGAGAAAACTTTGAATTTAGTCGAATCCTTAATCTCTTCAGATTTTTCAATACTTCGCAATTTTTGCAAGGCACGTGGAGTATCAAGATCTTGCCTGAAGTCTGCAATAACTTCAGCGATGAGCTCATTGGCATTTACTTGGTCAACTGATGTGTCATTTTGCCAAACTTGAATTTTCTCTCGCCATCTTTGAATTAGTAAATGTGCAGCCTTTAAACTATCCCAACTCAAATCCATCTGACTGCGATATCTATTCTCCAAAAAGCATAATCGAAGTGCCAGTGGATCAATATGTTTAGAAATCAAATCAGATACCAACACAACATTGCCAGTACTTTTTGCCATTTTTCTGCCCTCAAATAGCAAGTGTTCACCATGCACCCAGAGTGCAACTGATTCTTTGCCTATTGCAGAATTTGATTGAGCCCGTTCATCTTCATGGTGCGGAAATCTTAAATCGATCCCACCAAGGTGTAGATCTACATACTCATCTAAATAATGCAATGACATTGCAGAGCATTCAACATGCCAACCGGGAAATCCTGGACCCCAAGGTGAATCCCAAATCATTTCCTTACGTTCACCAGCTGCTTTCCATAGCGCCCAATCTGCATGAAATCTTTTGGCACCATCTTCGGTGTATTCAAAACGATGGCCTGGCTTAAGTGAATCTAATCTGTTGCCACTGATAGCACCATAAGTATCAAATGATTGCGCTGCAAAGTAAACACAATTATCACTACCAACATAGGCATGATTTTTTGAGATTAATAATGTAATTAACTTCTGCATTAAATCAATACACTCACTTGCCTTTGGATATTTATCGGCAGGAGTTATATTCAAATGTGCTAAATCTTTATGAAATCGATCCTCATAAATTCTAGCTATCTCAAATGGATCCTTAGATTCAGCCTTTGCCTGAGCTAGGATTTTATCTTCAACAAAATCTTCAGACATATGTCCAACATCGGTGATGTTTTGTATGAATTCAACTTTGTGTCCAAGTTGCTTGGCTAACCTGGTGATTAAATCGCCCAAAAGAAATGTGCGCATATTGCCAACATGGGCATCTCGATAAACTGTTGGGCCACAACTATAAATTCTTAATCTTTTTCCATCACTACTTGTCAGTGGTTGCAACTGCCTACTTTTCGTGTCAAAAAGCAAAATCTGTTGATTACTCATTTACTCGGCACAACCTTCCAGAGTGCAATCTTTGCTGGATCGAAGGTAACGACGGTGCCATCCTTTTTTCGAACTGTGTTTTCACTCTCTAAAACACCGAGAATATCCCGATAACCACCAGCAGGATCATGCAGGCGAATACTGACTCGCTGACCTATCTGTGCCGCAGATGGCTGCACTTGACCCCCTCGATTAAACTCAGCCCACGAAAGACCAATAGTTAATGGCAGTATTGTCTACCTATTCGGCGGATATAACTGTAAGGAGAAGCGTGACCTACATAATTGCTCAACCATGTGTTGATGTTAAAGATAAATCTTGCATTGAAGAGTGCCCTGTTGATTGCATCTATGAGGGTGATCGAATGCTTTATATCCAACCTGATGAGTGTGTTGATTGTGGAGCATGTGAACCAGTCTGCCCAGTGGAAGCTATTTACTATGAGGATGATGTTCCTTCGCAATGGAAGGAATACAGCGAGGTTAATACTAAATTTTTTGTTGAGATTGGATCCCCTGGCGGTGCTGCAAAGTTAGGTCCGATTGGAAAAGATCACCAAACAGTCGCAGCTCTTCCACCACAAGAAAAGTAGGCCGCACCTGAAACTGCCAGATTTCCCCTGGGATCTTTTGGCGCCCTATGGGGAGAAAGCAAAAAAATACATAGGCGGCTTTATTGATCTTTCCCAAGGAACTCCCGTTGATCCAACACCCAAATTTATTCAAGATTCCTTAACTGCAGCAAGTAATTCACCAAGTTATCCAGTTGTTGCTGGTAGCAAAGAGTTACAAGATGCAATTCGAACCTGGTCGATCAAACATTTAGGTGTAACTGGTGAGTTTGATGTTTTGCCCTCAATTGGTTCCAAGGAATTTATTGCCTTACTTCCAACTTTCTTACAAAGTAAAAAAGTTTTGTATCCAAAGGTGGCATATCCAACCTATTTAGTCAGTGCAATGATGGCTTCAGCCGAGGCAATTCCAGTAGAGATTGATGCCAGTACTTGGCCAGCGGCAGATTTAGCTTGGCTTAACTCACCTTCTAACCCAACCGGTCAGGTACAAAGTGATGATCAGTTAAGGGCTTGTATTAATTGGGTACGTAAAAATAATTCAATTATTGCAAGTGATGAGTGTTATTTAAGTTTTGCTGATAATGCTAAATCAATTTTAGCCTTAGCAAATGGAGATAACACCGGCTTGCTTGCCGTACTTTCACTTTCAAAAAGATCTAACTTGGCTGGTTATCGCGCTGGCTTTGTAGTTGGGGACAGCAAGTTAATTGATCAGATCAGGCAGGTAAGAAAGCATGCAGGTTTGATGGTGCCGCTGCCAGTACAGCAAGCAATGATCACGGCATTATCGGATGAGGTTCATGTAACAGAGCAGGCAGCTCGCTACCGCGCTCGCCGAGAAACTTTAAAATCAGCATTGCTTAGCCAAGGTTTTAGAATTGAACATAGCGAGGCTGGTTTATACATCTGGTGCACTAAAGGTGAAGATGGGTATAAAACCGTTGATTACTTTGCTCAGCTTGGAATTTTAGTAACCCCTGGTGCTTTTTATGGCAGTGATAATTTTGTGCGAATTGCATTAACTGCAACTGATGAAAATATTGATAAAGCAGCTGCTCGGATTAAATCATGAGTACTAGCGCAATTTTATTAGTGGGCGGAATGGGCACACGGCTGCACCCGCTTACCTTAAAAACACCAAAACCGATGTTGCAGGTAGCGGGTGTGCCATTTACCGAACATCAAATTAGAAAAGCTGCAGATGCTGGTATTACTGAGATTATTTTAGCCACCTCTTATAAATCGGAGCTTTTTGAGCCCTACTTTGGTGATGGCGAAAGATTTGGTATAAAAATTAAGTATGCAGTTGAAAAGAGTGCACTTGGTACTGGCGGGGGCATAAGAAATGCCGCAAATTTATTAGCAGATTGTGATCAGGTTGTTATCTTCAATGGTGATGTATTAAGTGGCCATGATTTGGCTGCACAATTAGCGTTTCACAAGAAAAACCAAGCTGATATTACTTTGTACTTAACACAGGTAGAAGATGCCAGAGCTTATGGCTGTGTTGAACTGTTAGAAAATAAGCAGATCAAATCATTCCTTGAAAAGATGGAAAATCCTATTAGCAATCTAATTAATGCCGGCTGTTATATTTTTAATAGGCAGATAATTGATCAAATTCCGCAAAATAAAGTGGTAAGTGTGGAGCGAGATACATTCCCAAATCTTCTAGCTAATAATGCAAAGGTATTTGGTTACCTAGATAACTCATACTGGTTAGATATTGGCACTCCTGCTGCCCTAGTTAAGGCATCTGCAGATTTGATTACCGGAGCGATCACATCCTCTGCCACGCCAAATCACACCGGTGATAATTTAATTTCACCCTCAGCGCAGATTGGCAGTGGTTGTGTGATAAATAATGGCTCAGTAATTGAATCTGAAGTTGTAGTTGAGAGTAATTGCCAAATTACTGGTTCAATTATTGGTAGTGGGGCGAAAATTGGTGGTAATTGCAAAATAATTGACTCAATAATCGCACCAGGGGCCCAGATTGAGGCTGGAATGGTGGTTTTGACCAATTATTTGGGCTTTTAATTTTGCCCGATTTGCACAATCTCAACTTGACTTAATCGAGTTACAAGCGTGTAATTCTCCTATTAGTGGGCACACCCTGGCCCTTAGGTACTCCAGCTAAATTGGATGAGTAAATAGGAGAGATATGTCAGATCAGCGTGCAGAGCTAGCAGCCCTTGTAGTTTCCTCAGAACAACTTTCTTGGCAGGAGCGCGCATTGTGCGCTCAGACCGATCCAGAAGCATTCTTTCCTGAGAAGGGTGGCTCAACCCGTGAGGCAAAGCGTGTCTGCCTTTCCTGTGAGGTTCGTGCTGAGTGTTTGGAGTACGCCCTAGCTCATGATGAGCGGTTTGGAATTTGGGGTGGATTATCTGAACGTGAGCGTCGTCGCTTAAAGCGCCGTAGCGCATAAAATTACGGGTGGCTGAAAAGCAAAGCACCGGGACTCAACTCCAACTTAAAGATCAATTTGTAACAGCAATAGTTGTTACCCATGATGGTGTCACCTGGTTAAGTGAGGTTGTCGCCTCCCTATCTTCGCAAAAACATAAAGTTGATCAAATTATTGCTGTCGATAATGGTTCTATTGATGGCTCAGTTAAGTTACTAACCAACGCAGGCATTGAAGTAATAAAAAAATCTAGAAGAAATGGTTTTGGAGCAGCGGTTGCAGCTGCGGTGGCAAAACTTCCTCCGGCAGATAATGAAAGTAATCAACAAGAGTGGTTATGGATTTTGCATGATGATTGCGCACCAGATCGTTATGCCTTAGCAAAATTGCTAGAGGCGGTAGTTGCTCGGCCACAAGTTGGTATCGCCGGTCCAAAAATTCTTGGCTGGTATGACCGCAAACATATTTTAGAAGCTGGTATCAGCATTACTGAAAATGGCACTCGCTGGACAGCCCTTGAAGATAGAGAACACGATCAAGGTCAACATGATGAAATTAAAGATGTGTTGGCGGTAAGTACCGCTGGCATGTTGATTAAGAGATCTCTTTTTGAAGAGTTAGGTGGATTTGATCCCAGCCTTGAGTTGTTTCGAGATGATATTGATCTAGGTTGGCGAGCACATATTGCAGGTCACTCAGTGGTTTGTGTCGGCGAGGCAATTCTCTACCACGCTGAGGCAGCATCTTCTGAACGCAGATCTGTCGATGTTAGAGATGCAATCTTGCATAGACCATTGCTTCTCGATCGACGAAATGCAGCTTTTGTTTTACTTGCAAACTCAAGTTGGTGGATCCTACCTTGGGTTGCTATTCAACTTCTTTTCACTTCAATCGGTCGATCAATTATCTACTTGCTTGCAAAGTTGCCAGGATATGCAGCAGATGAGATTGCCGCAGTTGGACTTTTAATTTTTAAACCGGCTGATTTAATTAAATCCAGACGTTATCGAAAATCAAGCAGGGTATTAACTGCAAGAGTTATCACACCATTTATTCCAAGTCGAGGCGTTCAAATACGTTCAATCGTAGAGAGAATTTCATCCTCATTAGTAAATGCCTTTAAGCCAAACCGAGCTGATGGTGAAATAACTAGAGCGAAGAATTATTCAGATATTGGCGTAATTGATGAAAGCTTTGACGAGATCGAATATGCACCTAGCAAGAGCTTTAGTAAAATTCGCTCTTTAGTAAAGCAACCTTTGTTATTGGGAATATTGTTAACATTGTTTATTTCACTTCTTTACTCTCGCAATCGCTTTGGATCTTTATCGGGAGGCGCATTAGCGGTTGCCCCAGCAAGCGCATTTGAGTTAATTACTTCTTACGTAAACTCATGGCACCTTGTGGGGCTAGGCAGCAGCGCAGCTGCGCCAGCCTGGATTCCCATTATTGGTATTGCATCATTTGTAACAGCAGCTAATCCACAAAGCTTTATTGCAGCACTATTCTTTTTAACTCCAACTTTGTTGTTTGTACTTAGCTATCGAACAGCAAGGCGGTACTCACTTACCAAGTACTCAAGTTTTTTTGTCGCCTTTATTTATGCATTTTCTCCGGCAACTCTTGCGGCAATAAATCAAGGCCGCCTTGGCACAATTGTGATCGCTCTATTGCTACCGGGGTTATTTACATTACTTGAGAAAAATAAAGGTCTAGAGAATTTAACTTGGCGAAAGATATTTTCAATTACATTAGTAGCGGCTGTAGCGGGGGCATTTTCTCTGCTATTTCTACTTACTTGGACCCTGTTTCACATATCGGTATTTATCTATACCTATTTCACCTCATCAAAATGGCGCACCAAAGAATGGCAACAAACCCTCAAGAACCTTGACACTGACGAGTTTAAAAAGCGGGCTGCTTTAATCTTTACTCCAATTTTGATAAATGTTCCAATTTCAATAAATTTATTGTTAAACCCAATTTCAGCACTTCGTGAGCCAGGGCTTTCAATTGAGTCAGCCAACCCACTTTCAATTCTTTTCTTTAATCCAGGCGGACCAAGCTCACCTGCTCTATTTGTTTTGGCACCATTTATCCTCTACTTATTAATTGGACTGATATCAAAAGATCAACGACTCTGCGCAACTGGTGCTTTATTTGCAATCGTATTTGCAGCAACTCTTAGCTCTTACTACATCGAAGGAAATAGCAGTAGCGCGCAGCGGATATACAGCGGACCATTAATAGTTTTTGCTCAACTCATGACTTTGCTATCAATATTTGCTATCGCTGAGCGAATTCTGCCGCAACTAAAGCGCAGTAACTTTGGTTTTAGGCATATCGCTTCAGTTTTCACTTCAGTTGTCACAATTGTTTCGATGCTTTCAATCTCCATATGGAGTGCCACTCTTGGCGCTGATTCTTTGGTTCGATCAAATCAAGAGCAAGTTATACCTGCCTTTATTACTGATCTTGCCAGCACAAGTGAGCGTCCTAAAACTTTGGTGATTAGAAAGAGTACTGAAAGGTTGCAGTACTTTGTAACAAGAGGAAGTGATCTGCAAATTGGTCAAGCCGATGTTGCAAGTCAATCACCAGAACAATTTCACAAAGCGATTGTTGATTTAGTAAATGGTGTTGGAGGCAGTAGCAGTCAAGTTCTTGGACATTATGGTATCCAATATGTTTATATGAAAAATCCGGCTGATGCAGGTTTGGTTCGAATAATCGATGGCATCGGCGGCTTCACTCGAAGCTCTGCAACTAAAGATGGAGTTGTTTGGAAGGTTGAAAAATCACACGCCCGAGTTACTTATCAAAATACACAGGGAAAGTTTTTTCCAATTAGTTCAACTGACAAAGCTTCAACCTCTTATGTTTCAGGCCAAGGCATTATTTTATTAGCTGAAAAATACGACAAAGCTTGGCATTTATTGCTAAATGGAAAAGTCGTTCCAATTGAACAACATCCATTTGGTATACCTATGTTTAAGATTTCAGAGCCAGGTGAATTCTCATTAACCCATGATGGTACAAACCGAAGAGCTTGGATCTCAATTCAACTAATAGCTTTAATATCTGCGATTGTTTTAGCGTTACCGGCTGGTCGTAGAAAACGAGAAGTTCCGCTTAAGGAGCTGGTATGAGACAAAAACTCATAACTTCATACAATAAAAATGTAGTTAAATTAAATATTAAGGTCGTGGCGCTCTGCTTGGCCTTGCTGATTTTGGCTGGTTTTTCATATTTTGCTCCAGAGCGTAGTGAACAGGTTAAGTTAACCAGTTCTTATCCCGCCACAGTTTGTCCTGCAATTGGCAATAAGGTTTCATCAATTGCAGCACTGACAAAGTCTAAAATTAATAGAAGATCTATTGATGGCACCAGCAAACGATTAAATCCCGGGAAAAGCGCAGTAATTGCATTGAAAGATAATGCAATATTGGTTGAAGGTAACCCTGGAACATCACTTACCTTTGCAAATAATGGTTGGAAAGCAGTCGTGCCGTGTTCCATAAGTAATGGGGAGCAGTGGTTTGTTGGTGGTTCAGGCGCGTTAACAAGTAAGTCTTATCTTTTCATCATTAATAGTGGATTTAGTGAGTCATCTGTCGATATTGAGATATTCACACCAAATGGTCCACTAGAGCCAAAAATTGTTTCTATTCCACAAAACTCAACTAAGAAAATTTCAATTGACTCCTTAGTTCCTGGCGAGGAATCAATTGCTATTGCGGTAAAAACTAAATCAGGTCGAGTTAGCTCCTATTTGTTTGATGAGCGGAAAAAAGGACTTAAATCTCTTGGCGCTGATTTTGTTTCACCAGTTACGATCGCACGTAAAGTTGTCACAATCCCAGCCATTACAGGTTTGTCTGGAAAACTAGCAAGCAGTTCTAATTCAGTCAGCCACACACTTAGGTTATTAGTTCCAGCAACAATTGATGCCAATGTTGATGTGACTATCAATTCCAATGACGGCAATTTCATTCCAGTTGGACTATCACAACTAGATGTTAAAAGTCAGAAAGTTTTGGATATTCCATTAACCTTTGCCAAGATTGATCAACCATTTTCCGTAATTGTAAATTCAGACCAACCAATTTTAGCTTCGGTGCTAAGTAGTTTTGCTTACGGCAAAACTCCAGAAATAGCCTGGGCAACGGGCGCAGATGAACTTAAAAAGTGGAGTGTTAACTTAACTGGCTCAAGACCAACCCTTAACTTTGTTGGTGATCGGATAAATGTTCAGATTTCTGCAACAGGTACAAATGGTAAGAAAATTGTAAAGAAACTTTCTGCTTCAAACTTTGTTACTTGGCGAGCTCCACTTGGCTTGAATCGACTTGAGGTTACCGCTAGTCGAGATGGAATAAGTGGGGGAGTTATCTTTTTGCCTGAAGTTGGAGGTATTGGCAGTAGCTACATACCCATGAATAATGGTGCTAACTTAGAAACTGCTGCCGAGCCAATCTCCGATGCCAAAGTCATTAGTAGAGGCTAAATCCCAACTTTTACACCTTTGTCGTATTAATCTGTTGGCATGCGAAAATCTGTAAGTCGCCGATGCTCAAGAGCAAGTTGCACTAGTGCTGCAATAAAAACTCTTACCTATATCTACTCTGACTCGACTGCGGTATTGGGACCACTTTCAACTTATGCTGAGCCACATAATTATGATCTCTGCGCAGCTCACAGCGAACGATTAACTGTGCCAGTTGGTTGGAATGTGATTAAGGAAGAGATTGTTGATCACAATACTGGTCCATCAGATGAAGACTTAATGGCAATTGCTAACGCGGTGCGAGAAGTGGCAAATACAGATGTCGGCAACAAGAGCATGCAGCCAGAGTTAGGTCGCAGAGGCCATCTGCGAGTATTACCTTCAAATTAATTTTTAAATTTACAATCCAACCCCTAAGTTAAAGGCATTATGTTAGAGAAAATTATCAAGGCTTATGACATAAGAGGCTTGGTAAAAGATGAGATCACTCCTGATTTTTCATTTTCACTAGGTGTGGCATTTGCCAAGTTTCTAGAATTTGAACGAGAGCCAGCAACAATCGTGGTTGGTGAGGATATGCGACCTTCATCTTCACCATTGGCAGATGCTTTTTCAGATGGTGCAACAAGTCAAGGCATGGATGTTATTCGCATTGGGTTGGCATCAACTGACATGCTTTATTTCGCATCAGGAAAATTAAATTTACCAGGCATTATGTTCACTGCAAGTCATAATCCGGCTAAATACAATGGAATGAAGCTTTGCAAGAGTGGTGCTCGCCCAATTGGTCAAGAGTCGGGCTTAGTAAAAATTCGTCAACTGATCGAAGAAGGTGTACCAATATCTAATCGACCTGTTGGAACTGTTCGAAATCAGGATTTACTAACCGAGTATGTAGATTATTTACTGGCGAGATTTCCTGATAAAACTTTCACAAAGCGCAAATTAAAGGTAGTAATTGATGCCGGAAATGGCATGGCTGGATTTACTGCTCCAGCTGTAATGGAAAAATTAAATATTGAATTAGTGCCAATGTATTTTGAACTTGATGGGAATTTTCCAAACCATGAAGCCAATCCAATTGAGCCTGAGAATTTGAAGGCACTTCAAAAGCGGGTTAAAAAGGAAAAAGCAGATATTGGTCTGGCATTTGATGGCGATGCAGATCGCTGCTTCTTGATAGATGAAAATGGTGATTTGGTGAACCCATCAGCGTTAACTGCATTGATTGCAGTTCGAGAGCTGAAGGCAAATCCTGGGGCAACCATTATTTACAACTTAATCTCATCTAAAGCAGTTCCTGAAGTTATCTTAGAAAATGGTGGCACCGCTCTTCGCAGTCGCGTTGGGCACTCGTATATAAAAAGTTTAATGGCTGAATCAGGGGCAATTTTTGGCGGTGAGCACTCTGGACATTTTTACTTTGGTGATTTTTGGCGCGCTGATTCAGGAATGTTGGCAGCGTTATATGCATTGGCTGAATTAATGGCTACTTCCAAACCTTTATCAAATTTGCTTAAACCTTATAACAGGTACTTTTCAAGTGGAGAGATTAATAGCAAAGTTAAAGATGCTAAGAAGTCCATTAATTTGATTCGAGAAAAGTATCAAGGTAGTTATCAGGTGGATGAGTTAGACGGATTAACAATTTCTGCAGATACCTGGTGGTTTAATCTTCGCCCTTCAAATACCGAGCCATTACTTAGACTAAATGTTGAGGCAAATACTGAAAAACAGATGGCCGAGATTAGGGACACAGTCTTAGACCTTATTTAGAGGTGATAAATCATTTAGGACAGGGTATCTTTGCCCTCTGGCTAGAATCAGATCAACCACAATTTAGTAGTCGAACTTAATAGGAGAATAAATGAGCACCACAACCGCGATTAAAAATGACATAGCAAATCCTGCATTAGCAAGTGAAGGAAAAAAGCGGATTGAATGGGCTGCTCGTAATATGCCGGTACTGGCACAAATTAAGGAACGGTTCGCAAAAGAAAAACCTTTTGCCGGAGTTCGAATTGCAGCTTGTATGCATGTGACTACTGAGACAGCAAATTTAATGTTGGCATTAAAAGCAGGTGGAGCAGATTTAGCACTGTGTGCATCAAATCCACTTTCAACCCAAGATGACACTGCAGCAGCACTGGTGCATGAGTATGGGATTTCAGTTTTCGCACGTAATGCAGTTGACCGCGATGGATATTACGGACATTTGAATTCAGCCCTAGATATTAAGCCACAACTTGTATTTGATGATGGTTGTGACTTGGTGAATGTTCTACACACAACTCGAACAGAGTTAATTGATGGAGTTATGGCTGGCTGTGAAGAGACGACAACCGGCGTAATTCGTCTTAGCCAAATGGCTAAAGATGGTGCGCTTAAGTTTCCGATGATTGCAGTAAATGACACTGATACCAAGCACATGTTTGATAATCGATACGGAACTGGACAATCCACATTTGATGCAATATTCCGTGCCACTAATACATTAGTTGCTGGAAAGATCGTGGTAGTTGCTGGTTTTGGTTACTGCGGTAAAGGTGTTGCCGAGCGCGCTAAGGGTATGGGTGCTGAGGTAATTGTGACTGAAATTGATCCAACAAAAGCACTAGATGCACTGATGCAAGGTTTCAGAGTAATGCCAATGACTAACGCTGCGGCGATTGGTGACATTTTTATTACTGTTACAGGCAACCGAGATGTATTGCGCGATGAGCATTTCAAGCAAATGAAAGATGGGGCTATTTTGGCCAACTCTGGGCACTTTGATATTGAAATTGATGTAGCTTGGCTAGAGAAGAATTCAAAGCAAAAGAATTCTAAGATGCGCCATCAAACAGATGAGTATGTAATGTCAGATGGCCGCAGAATTTTGCTAATTGCAGAGGGACGACTTGCAAATCTAGGTGCTGCTGAAGGACATCCAGCATCTGTAATGGATATGTCTTTCTCAGACCAAGCGCTAACTGCTGAGTGGCTATTAAAGGCTGGCAAGGATTTAGCTGCAGGACTTCATAATGTTCCGGTTTCAATTGATAAGGATGTTGCTCGCTTGAAACTTGAGAGCATGGGATCAGCGTTAGATGTTTTGACTCCAGCTCAAGAGCTTTACTTGAACTCCTGGGAACACGGCTCCTAAATGCCATTAGTCATGGTTGTTGATGACGACCAAGACTTAGCAGAGATGCTTAGCATCGTTTTAACCGGTGCTGGCATGGAGGTTGATTTAGTAAACCGTGGTGACCAAGTTATGGATCTTTTTAATACCCATTCACCTGACTTAATTTTATTAGATGTTATGTTGCCTGGAATAGATGGCATAGAGGTTTGTAAATTAATTAGAGAAAAATCTATGGTGCCAATAGTCATGTTAACTGCCAAAGGTGATACCCATGATGTTGTCTTGGGACTTGAAGCAGGTGCTGATGATTACATGGTTAAGCCCTTTAAACCACAAGAATTAGTAGCAAGAATCAATACAAGATTAAGAAGAGTTGCAAAGGTCGGAACTCTTGGTATCTGTGATTTAGTAATTGATCAAATGGAGCACAAAGTTATTAAGAATGGGAAAGAAATATCACTAACCCGCTTAGAGTTTGATCTTCTTGCAGCACTTGCAAAAGAACCGGGAAGAGTCTTTACCCGAGAAGCACTATTAAGTGAGGTGTGGGGCTATCAACATGCTGCTGACACTCGGTTGGTAAATGTGCACGTCCAAAGATTGCGCTCAAAAATAGAGAGTGATGCGGATAATCCTGAATATGTTTTAACGGTAAGAGGTGTTGGCTATAAGGCGGGGGCGGCTAAGGTTTAGCCATGTTGCTTAGCAAAATTAAGATTAGACAATCTCTAAGTCTTAAAGTTCTGCTAACTAGTCTTGCATTTTCAATAATTATTGCTGCCGTTATCGGTATTTCTGTTCATAATCGGGTGGCTACCACCATTATTAACGAAAAAATAGCAATATCTAAAGTTGAAACCGCTAATGCTCTTTACCTAGCGCAAGGACATTTCAATATCGCAAGATTTCAAGATGATTCAGGCTTAAACAAAGTAGTACAAGATTTCATTACTTCCAGCAGAGAGGATGGCTCTTTATCTGGACGTGAAACAGTAATTTTGCCCTTTGCTAAAAGTGGAAATGAACAGAGTGTTTATCAAACTGTTCCAACATTATTAGTTCTAGATTCAATCCCGAAAAGCTTTCGTGAACAAGTTAGACAAGCAGATGAAGTCTTAGATAAACGAGTAACAATTCGATACTCAGATGGCAAAGAGTTTCCTGGCTTCCTAATTGGCGGTAAATTAAATATTCCTCGGACTGGTGTTTATGAAATTTACTACCTATTTAAATTAGATGCCCAATACCAAAGCATCTCAGTAATCACCTGGACCTTATTTGTTGCCGGATTATTGCTGGTTTTATTAATTGGCTTAAGTACCCAATTTGTTATTAGGCAGGTTGTTTCACCAGTCCAACAGGCAGCAGCTGTAGCTGAGAAATTTACCCAAGGTGATCTAACCAGTCGGATGTCTGTATCTAGTGAGGATGAGTTGGCAAGTTTAGGTAACTCATTTAATGAAATGGCTGTTTCAATTCAACAGCAAATTGCACGCCTTGAAAACCTATCTATGTTGCAACAGCGATTTGTTTCCGATGTTTCCCATGAATTAAGAACTCCATTAACAACTTTACGCATGGCAGCTGAGGTTATTTATGAGCAAAAAGGTAATTTTGACACCAATATTGCTAGAAGTAGTGAACTATTAATCAATCAGATTGATCGATTTGAATTGCTGCTATCAGATTTGCTTGAAGTAAGTCGATTTGATGCCGAAGCGGCAGCGCTAGGAGTTGTTAACTTCGATATTTCTAACTTAGTTAAGAAAACTGTTGATTATTTACACCCAAGTAAATCAGCACTTTTTGAAGTTTCAATCCCTTCTGAACCTATTGAAATTGAGGGAGATCCAAGAAGAATTGAACGAATTCTTCGGAATTTGATTTCAAATGCAGTTGATCATGGTGAAGGTAAGAAGGTTCAAGTTCAGATCAAAACAAGTGAAAATGAAGTTGCAATTGGTGTTAGAGATTACGGATTAGGTTTTAATGAAGAGGATGCCCCTTATCTATTTGATCGCTTTTGGAGGGCAGATCCATCAAGAGCAAGAACAAGTGGGGGAACTGGCCTTGGACTTTCTATTGCATTAGAGGATGCAAAACTTCACCAAGGGCAATTACTGGCTTGGGGTAAACCGCATCAAGGAGCTCACTTTGTGTTAACTCTGCCAAAGCTTCACGGTAACTCAGTGCAATCATTTCCAATCGCACTTGAACCAGATGACTTAATCTCAACAGCAAATAAAATCTAACATTATTCATATTTTATTCTGATATAAAGATTAGGTGCTTAATTCTCTAAAATCTTTGAAAGAATTGGTTTTCACCAAAGTATGCATCAGCTGCGCAGCCCCAGGATATTGGCTCTGCCCCTCATGTTTACTAGCTTGGAATACTAGTGTGAAGAAAAATTCTATTGCTGGTAAGCCAATCTATTTTAAGAGTGATTACACCAGTAAAACCGCTTCAGTAATTTTAGCTGCCAAAGAAGGTAACGACTTAAATGCCATAGCACTCCTAGCTTCAGCTATCTCTCAATCTATAACTTTCTCAATTGCAGATCTAAGGTTAAGTGACGCAATTACTCTGATAACAATTCCTTCAGCACCTGCTGCGATTAGAAGGCGCGGTAGAGATCACATAAAAACTCTTGCAGAGTATGTTCAAAAAGATTTACAACAAAAATATATCACTGCATATTACGCACCCATACTTTTCCAAAAAAAGAGTATTAGAGATCAGTCTCAATTGAGCAGCCAACAAAGAATGGAAAATACAAAAGGAAAGTTTGTAGTTAAATCCTGTGAAATTCCTCAGGGAGCTGTTTATTTGATTGATGATCTAATCACCACCGGCGCATCAATGCTGGAGGGGGTTAGAGCCCTATCTGAAGCCAAAATCACCATTGCTGCAGGTGTTACTGCGTGTGCGGTGGGGCGTATTTCTCTAATACCATAAGCCACTAAGCATTTTTCAAATAATTTTTTAGAGGCCAGCGGAGGATCTTTGTGGGTTTATTAGACAAGGTATTGCGCGCTGGTGAAGGCAAAGCTGTAAAGCAATTAGTAAAGATTGCCCAAGAGGTTAACAAATTTGAAAATGAAATAACATCTCTTGATGATAATGCTCTGCGAAATAAGACAAATGTATTTAAAGAGCGATATGCAAATGGTGAATCTTTAGATTCAATTCTGCCCGAAGCGTTTGCGGTTGTTCGAGAGGCTGCTAAACGAACTTTGGGACAACGACATTACGATGTTCAGTTGATGGGTGGAGCAGCACTTCATCGAGGAAATATCGCAGAAATGAAAACTGGTGAAGGTAAAACTTTAGTTTCAACTTTGCCAGCTTATTTAAATGCTCTGACCGGTAAGGGTGTTCACATTGTTACAGTAAATGATTATTTAGCTGAACGTGATAGCGAATGGATGGGCCGAGTACACCGATTCTTAGGATTAAAAGTTGGTGTGATTCTTGCCAGTATGACACCGGCTGAGCGCCGCGAAGCATATGCAGCAGATATTACTTATGGAACAAATAACGAATTTGGCTTTGATTATCTTCGCGACAATATGGCTTGGGGTTTGGCTGATTGCGTGCAACGAGATCATAACTTCGCAATTGTTGATGAAGTTGACTCAATTTTAATCGACGAAGCAAGAACTCCACTTATTATTTCTGGACCAGCAGATAAGGCAACTAAGTGGTATTTAGAGTTTGCTAATTTAGTTGGAAAATTAACTCTAGGGCAGCATTACGAAGTAGATATTAAAAAGCGCACAGTAGGTATTTTAGAAGAGGGTGTATCTAGAGTAGAAGAAGCACTTGGCATTGAGAATCTATACGAGGCTGCAAATACGCCAATGATTGGTTACTTAAACAATGCGATTCGAGCCAAAGAGTTGTTTAAGCGAGATAAAGATTACGTGGTTATGGATGGTGAACTGTTAATTGTTGATGAACATACTGGCCGCATGCTGGCAGGCCGACGATATAGCGATGGTTTACACCAAGCTTTAGAGGCAAAAGAGCGCATTGATATAAAGGATGAGAATCAAACATTAGCCACAATTACTCTCCAAAATTACTTCCGACTTTATGAAAAGTTAAGTGGTATGACCGGTACAGCAATGACAGAGGCTTCAGAGTTTATGCAGATCTACAAATTAGGGGTTATACCAATCCCAACAAACAAAAAAATGCAAAGAATTGATCAATCAGACCTGATTTATAAATCAGAGAGTGGCAAATTTATTGCGGTTGCAAATGACATAGTTGAGCGACATAAAAAAGGTCAGCCAGTTCTTGTGGGCACGGTGAGCGTTGAAAAATCTGAAGAGTTATCTTCAATATTGAAAAAACGTGGTGTGCCACATGAAGTTTTAAATGCCAAACAACATGAACGTGAAGCAGCAATCATTGCGCGTGCTGGAACTATTGGCGCAGTAACAGTTGCAACAAATATGGCAGGCCGTGGAACTGACATCATGCTTGGTGGTAATCCCGAGTTCATGGCTGATTTTGAATTGCAACGTAAAGGCTTAAATCCAGCTGATTCACCAGAAGAGTATGAAAAAGCATGGCCGGATGAAATTGCAAAACAAAAAGCTGCGGTCGCAAAAGAACATGAGCAAGTTGTTTCATTTGGCGGCTTATATGTACTGGGAACAGAGCGTCATGAATCTAGGCGTATTGATAATCAGCTTCGTGGCCGATCTGGTCGACAAGGTGATCCAGGTGAATCCAGATTTTATTTATCTTTGCAAGATGACCTTATGCGTAGATTTAACTCTGGCTTAGTCGAAAGATTTTTGGGCGCAGCAGGAATGCCAGAAGAAACTCCGTTGGAATCAAAGATTGTTAGCAATGCGATTAAGTCTGCTCAGACTCAAGTTGAATCCTTAAACTTTGAAATGCGTAAAACTGTATTGAAGTATGACGATGTTATGAATAAGCAGCGCTCAGTTGTCTACTCTGAGCGACGGGAAGTTTTAGAAGGCGTAGATATAAAGGAATTAGTAGAAGTTTCACTTGAAGAAACCATAACCGCTTATGTGGATTCGGCAACAGCTACCGGGGTAGCAGAGGATTGGGATCTAAAGACATTATGGAATGCGTTAAAAGTCCTTTACCCAATCTCCTTCACTGATGAAGAGATGCTTGCCGAAATTGGTGGTGCTGTTGCTCTAGATAGTGAGTACTTACTTGAGAAGATTTTGCAGGATTCAAGAGCGGCGTATGACAAACGAGAATCAGAATTAACTCCAACAGTAATGCGCGAATTAGAAAGAAAGATTTTACTTTCAGTCTTAGATCGCAAATGGCGAGAGCATCTTTACGAAATGGATTATCTGCAAGAAGGAATTGGGCTACGTGCCATGGCGCAACGCGATCCTTTGGTTGAGTATCAACGAGAAGGCTTTGATTTATTCACGGCGATGATGGATGCTGTAAAAGAAGAGTTGGTAAGTTTTGTATTTCATGTTGAGGTACAGGTGGAAGGTGATCAAGTTGGTGCTAAGGGACTAACTCCAGCTCCTGCTCCGGTAGCTGAACTTAAATACTCAGCGGCAGATATCGAGCCAAGTGCAGCTGGTGGTACATCTAAGAATGCACCATGTCCATGCGGATCAGGTAAAAAATATAAGAGATGTCACGGTCAGTCTTAAAGCAAAGTTAATTCAGTACATATCCATTTTTTATCAACACCTTCAAATCTTAATATCAAAGATCTAACCCGATCAATCACTCTTAAGGTTACAGTTACTTCAACAACACCTTCAATCGGCTGATGAAAATAGAATTTTCTGATCTGACATTTTTGGGTCAAAGAACTCATCTGTTCATTAATCTTTTTCAATACCGATCTATGACAATTTCTTGATAACTGAGATAAGGCTCTTCGGCCAGACCAAACTTCCAAAACTTTAATTACAAAAGATTCACTCCATTGATGCAGCTCTGGTAAATCAGCTAAAGCTGAAGGCATTGGAGAAAACTTGGGGTGAAACCACTCTGCACCAAACTCTTTATCAACTGATGGAACAAGATAGAGCTTGGTTTGATTACTTACATTCTCACTCTTTACTGGCTGAATAATTGTCATAGGCTCATACTGAGCAAGGCCGAGGGCTTAAGCATCATCCGTTCGGATGATCTTTTCCTAAACCAGGCAGAGTAAAAACTTGGTATGAATATTTCAAAATTAGATATATTAAAGAACTCAAGACTAGCGATGGGATTAGCTTTATTTATAATCGCCTTAACTGCTGCGAGCTTGATATCGAAAGAGGCCAATCGAACAGTTTTAGTTTGGGCAAGTACTGGTGAGTTAGCTCCAGGTCAAATAATTGCGCAATCAGATTTAACCCCGGCCTCTGTATTATTAGCACAATCGGCGAAAAATTATTTTTCATCCTCTGCCCAAATAGTTGGCACTACAGTTTTAACAAAAATTTCAGCTGGGGACCTAATTCCAGTGGCCGCAATTGCAAATGAAGTTGATGCTAATAATCAACGTTTAGTGCCACTTACTATTGAGATTTCAGATCTTCCTATCGCATTATCTCGAGGGGATGTAATTGATATTTATGCGATAGCCAAGACAAATGCTAAAGAATCAATCGCCCCAACCTTGCTTGCCAGCGCAGTGAGCGTTGATCAGGTTTTAGAGCGAAGCAACTCAGGTGTCGTTAGTGTTTTAGTGATCTTAGAAAATAATCAGGTAATTTCCACATTAAATTATCTCTCTGATAGCAGATTAATAATTGTTAGAAATCGGTGAACCTAGGCTGGATCTGATCACAGCAATTAGCAACAGTGATCAGGAAGAAAAGATTGCCGCCTTGCTGCATTCTCAAGGGTGCAACATAATTTATCGAGCGCTCAATATTGACTTACTAACTACATTCTTAGCCAGTAATCATTCAAAGATAAATCTCATCTATTCGCAGGATTTCATAACTTCAGCAAAATTAAAAGAATTATCAGCATCCTATCCAGGGATTAGATTGATTCAACTAATGGAGGATCAAAATAGTCAGGAGCTACTAAAACAATTAGCCCAAATATCCCGACCGCCTTTACTCCACCAGTTAGCTAG
>Ga0208784_1000108_pt1 | contig 38771 bp, 63 predicted proteins | sample DEB19_08_DNA_FD_184531 | JGI IMG/M metagenome (GOLD analysis project Ga0208784, IMG submission 184531) | Aqueous microbial communities from the Delaware River and Bay under freshwater to marine salinity gradient to study organic matter... | ecosystem: Environmental > Aquatic > Marine > Coastal ... | reverse complement strand
TCTGTGGGCGAACTGCAATGCCAGCAGACACGATGTCTTGGGCGGAGCTTTTTTCTGTATGCATGATTTATCCTTAAGAAATACGCACGATGGCGCTGTTGGCATCGGGGGTTGGGAAGATGATTTGGAACGTGTCGTTATTGACAGTTTTGTCTGAACCAAAGTCCAAAACTGCAACGGATGGTTTTCCTGCAACAGTGTCGTTGTAAATCAATGCGCCGCGGGCAGTAAATGTTGCGTTTGTCCAGCTTGTGTTGTTGAACGAAATGTAGGCTGTTGGCACACTGCTCGCGTTATTGCCTGATGTCGGGGACGTAGAAATCACAAGCGTGTTTCCACCAGCGGTGTATCCTGTACCAACTACTTCACCACTTGTTGTGTATGCCGTAGTTGTCGGGCCGATACTGGCCGCGCCGGTATACAACGCCACTTTAAATGTGTCAGGCGATGTTGGGCCAAAGTTATGGACTGCTTGGAGCAGCTCAACTTTAAAGCTTGTGGTTGCTGTTTGTGCAATCGACATATCAAGTTACCTTTTGGCGGAATTGGCCAGAACGATAAGCGTCTTGACGCTCCATACCATCGCCCAAACGTTTTGCCAGTGCAAGCGCTTCCATGAACTTCTGGTTGTATAAACCCATCATGTCCTGCTCGCCCTTCATGTAGGTGTATGCTTCAACCAAAGAGCCATACAACAGTACCGAATCAAAGTTGTCGCCAAGCCAAGTTGTGTTTGCCGTAACGATAGACTGGGGATAGTAGTAATAGTGCAATTCAACGTCGTACGTTGCATCGGGCGTAGGGCCAAGAATAAACGTCAATTCGTTAACGTCGTTACTTTGCGCTCCGAACAAAGCATAATACTTTGGTATACCTTTGTCTTCGTTGGGGTTTGGGTATGACTGACGAATAAAGTTAACGTCTTTGTTCAGCAAATACTCATACGCGCCAGTAGCGTCAACGGCAGCAATTGAGTAGACCGCCAAGAAATCGTTGGGACATCCCAGATACTTGTTGTTTGCAGACGTAGACCCTGTCACATTCTTGCGAAGTGACGGGAACTGGACGGAGTTGTAAATACGCTGCTCAGCTTGCTGAACGAACACGGGTATCTCAGCGATGAAGTTCGCTTCGGTATTTTCCGTATACGCCTGAATAGCGTCACTGAGCTGCGTGTAGTTCATGCCATTGGGCCTCGTGCCATGACACCTTTAGTCGCAGCACCCGTGCCACGAATCTTGATGCCAGAAGTCTTGACGCCGGGATAGTCATTGCTGTGGCTATTTGCCACAGAGACGTTGGCGTCTCTCATGTACTTCTTGTTGTTGCTCACGCCAGCAGGCTGGATGGGAGCAGACTTAGGTTGTTTGTACTCAGCCATATTAGCCTCCGCGACCAACAGAACGCTGGTTCATTACCTTGGCCATATTGCGGCCATACTTCAGCATGTCGCTGTTGGTTTTACCGCCAGCGCGAAGCTTGGTCAAAGGTTGACCGGGGTGCTTGGCTTTCTCATGTTTTGCCACAGCAGCCTTAATCATCTTCTTGTCTTGGGCTAAATCTTTCTTGTCCATGTCAGACTCCTATCTGTATCGTTACTGTACCAACTTGCGCCGCTAATGCCAAGTAATTTAGCGTTAAAGCAGCATCAAAACTTCTTGCACCGCCAACAGGGTTCCATCCCCACTGGTACACCCTACTACCTTCAGATGGCAGACCTGCCGCATCTTGAGCCGTACTGTTGGTCAACACAATCTGCAAGCCTGTATTACCAGACTGGTAGTAGCTCGTGTCAGGACGCGGATCGCGCAAGCCTTGTGGATCATCCACTGGGTACATACCCAATTGCAACTGCGGCTGGTCAGGATCCCAACATGTCTTGCAAACCAAGAGATTGTAGTTCTTGGTTTTGATAATTTCTTTGCGCAGCTCAGTCAGCTTAAATTGAAAGCCGCAGCGATCGCATATCGAGATCGCATTCTTGCCTGACGCAAACCGGTTCCCCATTTACGTACCGCTTCCAATGAACATCTGACGGGGCACAAAGCGCACAGCCGCCTTCTCTTGGTCTTCACCTGCGGCGCGGTCCCAAGCCTCGTCATATTGCTGCTTCAGCACGTCCAAACGCTGCAAACCCTCAGGCACTTTCAAAGCAATGTAGTAAGCCAAGCCCGCAGCCAAGCAAGGCACAAAACGGAACGGCACATCCATGGTCTTCGTACCGCCTCCAGCGTCTTGAATACGGCGCATGCGCCAGTACACAAACTGATATGTTGTGCCGGGGTTAGGTGTCGGCCACACAGTGATGCTGTTCTTTTGGACCAAGCTCATGGCCGCACCGGTGTTGTGCTGTACAGCAGTAGTGCCGTCCTGCCCACGTGTGCAGTTGTACAGGTACGCTGGAGTACTGTCGGTAGCTGGCGCAGTCTCGTTATAGCCAATCAGCTCCGAGCCAATCTGAATGAAGCCTGCGGTGGGAATGCCCGCCAAAGACGTCACAGGAATTGTTGTGGCAGTAGCAGAAATCGTAGCTTGTACAGTTCCTGCCAAAGCATTTGACCCGCCACTTAAACGCTGCACCCAAACCTGAATAGGACGGCCTTGGATCAGTTTGTTTGGGATCGTGGCATACGTGGACACGCTGATACGCGTAATCGTCAGGTCGGCCTGATTTGTGGGCACGTTGGCGCTAGTACGAATGACGTGGTCAAGCAAGTCAACTGTGTCGTCTGGAAGCGCGTAGGTAGGTTGGCCAGTCACAAGCGTGATGGTGTTCTGCTCGAACGTCCACATGTTCACGCCGCGGTTTGCCCAGTCAGCAAACAAAAGATTCAATGAGCGACGGGCAGTGCGCAAGTCATAGCCCGTGCGAAGTTCAGAACCCGCCCGTTCAAAAGCCTCCTCAACCATGTCGTTAAGGTCAAGATTGAAAGCGGTGAGTCCTGAAGTCGTCATTTTTTCTTCGCAGTCTTAGCAGAGTTCAAGAACGCTTGTTTAGTTGGCGCGCCTTTGCTACCAACTCGGCGCATTTTTTCGCCAGAGCCTTCAGCGATTCTTTTACGCTTTGCATTGATATTGTCATACAGTCCTACCTTTCCGCCAGCGGCGTATTGGGTAAAGTCAGTATCGTCCCGCCGGGCTTTTTTGACGCCCTTGGGCATTTTTGAGGGGGAAATATCCCCCATGCCACGGCTGGCCATCATGATTTACTTCTTGCCCTTGGCCATGCCACCACCGCACATTCCGTTGCCGGATGATACTTTGGTGCCGAGCACTTTGCCGCCGGACATAGAAACCATCGTACCTTTGGTTTTGCCTTTAGAAGCAATACCATCACGGCTAGGAGCCGCTGTACGCACTGAACCCATTTTGGCAGTAGTGATGCCGTTGTTTTTTGTAGCCATGATTTTTCCACCTTCTTTGAAAAAAGCCATTTTCCCGTGATCGGTTTTAGGCTTGTTGATTTTCTGGATGTCCGTGCGACCGCCAGAGCCAAACTTCTTACCTTTGTCGGCTTGGAGGAAGTCCTCGCCAACACTGGATTTGATTCCAACCTTCTTGGCAAACGCAGGACTGTGCGCTATCGCTGCCATAAAGTTGTGTTGCTTTTTGCTAACCGAGGGCACTTCGTTGCTCCTTCATAAAAGCGTCAAGCTTTTCATCCAGCCGGTCTAACCGCTGAAGTACGCGATTGATGTCGCCATGAACATCTGCCTTGGTCACGTACTCTTTGGCAATTTCTTCCCGAGTACGATTCAACAGAATTTGAATGCGCTTCTGCTCGTCCATGACGGACTTGACCCAAAAAAGGATCAGTGCCGAAATGAAAGACAGGGCAGTGTTCCACAGCATCATCTCCATTTGCTCAACCTCAGCAATTCCAAGCCCGAAGGCTCTTGTTTATACGGGAGTTCGGGTCTTTTTTGGCCTTCTCTCCTGTCAGCTTCTTCTTCATGCCCTCCATACGGGCGCAGAAAGAGTCGCGGCGTTTGCCGCCCTCGGGCTGTGGGGCTTTCAGTCCCGGCTTGCCGGGATTTGCCTTGTTGTACGAGGCCCGTCCCTTGGCATTCAAGCCACCCTTCGGGTTTTTTCCCTCTTTGCGCGTCCATGCTGGGGTCTTAGCCATAGAACACCGTGATAGCGGCTACGTTTGTCAATACGGCATAGGGCAGCGTTGTAAAACGCACACCTTCACCGGGGATCAAAATGTAGGTAGGGTTCGCAGTGGCTGCAGCCGGGGTAGCAATCTTGATAAGAGATGTGCCGCCGTTGCCGTCAGTCAACTCCAGCGTACCCGCGCTTGCGCCGGAGTACACATAAATAGCTTTGACACGCGTTGGCTGGTTTAGTACCGCGCCACTAGCGTCAAGATACGTCGACCGTACGTCATATTGCATCGTCATAATCAATCTCCTTTAAATCGGGGCAAGCCCCAAAGATCAATTAGGCGGGGGTGATGGTAGTTGTACCGTCAGACGAATCAATCCATGTGCTAGCAGCCAAAGCGCCTTGAGCAACGTAGAAAGTCTTGGTAGTTGTGTTGTACAACGTAGTACCCAAAGCTTTACCAGAAGTGTTTACTGCGTTAGCAATAGCACCCAGAGCAGTGGAAGTTGTAGTTGTGGAGGTCAAAGTGCCGGTCACATTACCGGTTGTATTGCCAGTGACTGCACCAATAAAGCCGTTTGTGGACGTTACTGGGCCGGAGAACGTGGTTGATGCCATGATAGTTCCTTACATACAAGTGGGGCACATTAGTCTGTATGTCGTCAGCCGGGACTGTCTAATGCACCGGATAACCCCGGAGTGATTGCAATATACACCAAATAAAAAACACATGCAACAAATAAAAAGGGCCCCCGAAGGAGCCCTTTCTACGGCCGGGAACCCCCAACCCTTTTACAAACGCATTAAGCGCCTGCAGAACCCCACATACCGAGAGGATCAGACCAGCCGAAGCTATAACGCTCACGGGCTTTGTAACGAACGTTACCTGTATCGAAGTCACCGTCCATGCTGTTTTGCAAGGCGATACGCTCGAAGTGCTTCATGCCGTTTGGCACGTCGGTAATCAAATACCAGCCGTTCACGTCGGTCAAGAAGTGGTTAACAGTGTAACCTTCAGGGATTGCACCCATCTGCTTCAACGCGTTGATGTCGTTGTCAGCAGTTGCAACACGCAACTCTGTGTCCAACAGGCGCTTGGCCGTGAACATCAGTGATGGAGGAACAATCATCTTACGGGGCTTGGCGGCGATCAACAGACCGCGCTCATCTGTCCACGCAGCGATTTGAATCACAGCGTTTTCCAATGAGGTTTCGTTCAAGTCAACACCAGTTGTTGGGCTGTTGTAGTTCACGCCACCGTTAACGAGTGGGTGACCAACGCGAGCGCTGGAAGAGTTAACACCGAACAAAGAAACGCCGTCACCGCCCAAGTATGAACCGCTGAAGCCGTTGTTGATAACGGAAGCAGCTTTAACTTGCTTGGTGTAAGCCATAGCACGGGCCAAAGACTTTGTGTAGCGAGCAGACAAGCTGTCGTACAAGTTATCTTCCACAGCTTCTTCCGTGATGGAGAAACCGAGGGCGATAGTCTCGTGGTTGTAACGTGCTGTGAAGGCTTCCTGCGCATTGTCATAAGCAATGGCTTGGCCCTCGTTCTTGACTGGAGCAGAACCAAAGCCAGCCAGCTTTGTTTCTTCTTCGAAGCTACGCTCAGATTTCTCTGTTTCGTAGATTTCTTTGTGCTCTTCGCCGTAGCGTGCGTATTCCATACCGAACAAAGCGTTCAGACCGGGGAGCAACTCTTTAAGTAGTTGTGCGCGTGAAATTGCCATGGTTAATTACTCCTGATTAAGCGATGCCAGTGGCGTTGCTATAAGAATGAACACCAACGTTAAACTTGACCAAAATGTCAGTCTTAGCGTCGCCGGGGGCTTGGTTCGGGCCTTGTGCGAAACCAACAATACGGAATGCGTATGTTGATGTAGCAGCAGCCGTAGCGCTCACGGAAATTGTGGAATTGCCAGAGATTGTTGAACCTGTGGTGTTGTCTTGAGCAGCGCTCAAAATAACGTTTTGGCCCAGTTCGGCTTGGCTGATAACACCGTCAGCTTGAACTTGGAACACAGCGCGGTCATCGTCAACGACGAAAGCCACAGCGTTCAAAGCGTTAGCAGGGTAGTACTGTGAGTACACAGTCTGACCTTGAGCGTTCACGTAAGAGCAACCGACGAAAATGCCGATTGTGCCAACGGGGAACACGTTGCCAGATGAGCTACCAACGGTAGTCACGTTTTGCAGGTAACCACCCACCAAACACACAACGTTACCGTTGTAAATGTTGTAGCCGTAACCGGCTGGGGTGATAAGGAATGAGCGAGTGCTACCAGCGTATGGTAGGCCACCCAACTCATTTACGGGCTTGAAGCCGTAGGGAGAAGCGGTAGATGCCATTTAAGGACTCCTAAGTTTATTTAGAACCAGAACCAAACCCACCACCACGCGTTGTTGTCGACTTGCGTTCGGCAAACAACGGCATGCGTGGATCGTTTTGTCGCATGAAGTTGTTGTCAACTGAGTCCATCTGGTTTTGAGCTTGTTGGTTGTAGTACTCGTCCCGAGCACGGGCTTTTTCAGTAGACATCTTGCAGAGCATGAGGCCACCAATTTCCACGTTCCCAGTCTTTTCGTTCCCCATCATCATCAATTCCGGATGGTCTTCTGCCTTCACCGGCTCCCAACCTTCACGCATTTTGCGCGATACGTTGGTCACTTCCGCTTGGCCCATAACGTGAGTCGCTACCCAGCGATACACATACCCGGGTTCAGGCGTTGGATCAGGCAAGTTTGTCGGCGGTACGTATACAGCACGGACAGATTTTTCGCGTGTCGTCAGATCACGATTTTTGCGGTCAATAGTTTCAGCCATTTCAGTTCTCCAGTTTTGCTACTTGTGCAGCGTATTGCTGCGGGGTTAAACCTAATTTTTTAGCCAACGCAACTTGCGTTGTTGTCAGCTTAATTTTTCCAGCGCTCGTAGAACGCGAGACAGAGGCAACCACTGTCGTAGGCTTCTTTTGAACCTCACCAGACCTTGGCTTGTCATTCGTCTGCCCGAACAAGTCAGGAAACGTCGACTTCATGCGAGCATCAATTTGCTCGAAGTATTCAGCAGAGCGGGGGTCCACTCCGTTTGTGACTAGCTTTTGATGCAGCCCTAGTGCGTAGCTGGTGTATTCTTCAAATCCTTGAGCACCGAACCACTGGTTTTTTGCCTGCCAGCGCAGAGTTTTTTCGTCGGGCTCAGCCTTTGCGGGCTGGATTTGAGGAGTTTGTACCTCAAATTTTTCTTCCTGTAAAGGGGTAGGTCGAAAATTCTTTGTTTGCTCTACTCTGATCTTTGCATCCGTCACTTCTTCGAGGGCTGCAACGATCGCATCGTTGTCGTACGCTTCTTGTGCTGCTTTCAGTTTACTGCGAGCCTTTTCAAGCTCGCTCTCCGCTTTGGACTTTGCGCCTTCAATGATGGCTTCTTGTCCTGTGTAAACGTTTTGCTTGAGGCGTTTGTTCTCCTCAATCAACTGCTGTGCTAGACGCTCCAGCTCCTGCTTCTCACGCATCGTAGCTTCTTTGACACGGCGCTCGTCATGACGGGCGTGGGTCAACTCTTTGATACGTGTCTTGACTTTGTCCGAGTAAGACTCAATTTCGTCATCGGTTGGATCAGCAACTTCCTTGTCCAAAGGCTTGCGGCCTCTATCTTGGACAGGCGTATCGTCCTCGATTTCGATGTCTACTTCACCTTCGCCTTCGATTTCAAACTCAACCTCATCGGTCTTTTTGTCTTCGATTTCGTCGGGGAACTTGTATGGTTCAGGCATTTTCTTCCTTTCAAGCGCGGGTCAAACCGCGAGGGTCTAGCACAACAGCATCAACTTGGTCATCGTTGATGAGACGGAACTCCTTACCGAAAATCTTGAATCGGGTACCGGAGTAAGTACGCACTAACACGAAGTCGCCCTCTTTACACCATGCTCCGTTGGGGAACTTGGCGGTGTCTTTGTACGCATCGGGGCCTACGCGCAACACAAACAGCACCGTGGTGGCGTGTTCTTCTTGACGCATAGTGGCTGTATCTCTCACGAGATCCAGTGTTGTTCCTGCAATCTTTTGTTCGACTTCAGGGACTACGCAGAGCAATTTCCAACCTGTTGGGGTGGGCAGTGCGCCTGCTTTCGTTTCGTTGTCATCATCCGCCTCTGGTTTGTCCATCGGTTGAATGTGGGGCGGCAACGAAATACCGGGAGGCAGGATTAAACCTGATTCAGATTCCATCATTTGCTTTTTCGACTTTCTCAAGCAGGTCAAGGAGATAACGCTCTGCGAGAGCTAGACCTGAAATAATCCCGCAGAGTTTTTGGTATTCCTCAAAGGAACGACACACACCACCAGCCAAGTCGTCGGCGTAGTTGTTCATGTCTGTACGTATTTTGTCGCGCAATACGTGTGCGAAGTCTTGGATCATTTTCTAGATGTTCCTCGTTGGCTACTATGTTGGAGCGCAGTAGTTCGCGCTTGTAAATCCATCTGGGCTTTACTCTTTGCGATGTCAGCGCCCATCTGGACGCCGGCACGTTCTTGTTCAAACTCTTGTTTGGCTTGGCTTTCTTTGATTTGCGCACCTGTGCGTAAAGCCTCCAACTCCAGTTTGCCGCTGACTTCTTGCTCTTTCAAAGCCTGTGCGTCGGCCTTGGCAGCAGCATCCATCATGATCTTTTGTTTCTTCAGTTCCAGCTCTTGTTGCTTGAGCTGGAGTTCCTGCATCTGCATTTGCAAGACGGGGTCTTGTGCTTGTTGCTGTGCTTGCGCCTGTGCAGCCTTGGCTTGATCCTGCATCATGACCTGCTGAGCCGCTTGAGCCATCATGCCTGACAAGGCAATCTCGATCTGCGGTGGAAGCTTCTCGTCTTCGGGAGGCAGGGGCATACCGAGCTGCTGCTCGATCTTCTGGCGCATCTGGTAGCCAACGTGCTCTGCAATGTGGGCTGTGATCGCGCCCATGATCTTGGGAGCCTGTGGGTTCTGGCCAATGAACTGCTGAATCATTGGGTCTTGCAGGAGCATCATGTGCACTTGGATATGCGAGGCGTGATCTTGGTGCAAGAAGGCTTTGAGCGGTGTGCCTTTGAGCGCGTTCTGGTTCTCTTGCACGGGGTCGATAGGCTTCATGTCCTCTTCGATTGGCACCAGCTTTTCGGCGTTCTTGATGCCCAAGACGCTCAACATACCGCGGTGCAACTCTGGCAGGTTGTAAATATCGGGAGCCATCTGCGCCATCTGGATCACAGCTTGGTACTGGATCACGCGCTGGCTCATGGTGGCCGCGTTGGGGTCTGACACGGGGATGATGTCCACCATGTCGTAGTCGGCTTTCTTGGCCTTACGGCTGCCGTACTCAGGCGTGTATGTGTAGTCTGGGTCGGTGTAGTCGCGGATGATGTTCTTGAGAAGCTTGAACTCTTGCTTCAAAGCGAAGTGCACGCGAGCCTGAACAGCCGTCATCACCTTGAGCTGCCGCTCCAAGAGAGCCAGTGTGGTTCCCACAGGCGCGTTGGCGCTCATGTCCGAGACCTTCATGTCAGCAGTCGCAGCAAAGCGACGGCCTTCATCAACGATGGTCTGCATCAAGTTGTACAGCGTAGCGCTTGGCTCTTTGTACGGCAGGGGCAAGATGCTGTCGCGGATGTTGCCAGAGGCTACGTCTACATCGCGCCACTCACCGGGAGCGATTGGTGTGTCGTCTCCCTTGATGCGCAAGCCACGGGACTTAAGACCGCCGGGCAAGTTGGACAACGTTCCTGCATCCACCAGTTGACGCATAAGACTAGTGGCTGACTTGGCAAAACCGCCGATAAGGTGGAACAGACCGAAGCCGTAAGCACCAAAGCCGGGGATGTACTGGTAATGTACAAAGTGCTGGCGCTTCAGGCGCAGGTCATCATCTTCCTTCCAGTTGCGGCGGATTGACAGGATGTCGTTTGTGCCTTTGATGATGGTGACGACGTAGGGCAACATGATGCCGGTCTCTTCTTCCTCACCATCTTCGCCTTCGGTCATGTCCTCGTAACCTTCAAGGTTCAAGTCAACGTGGCACTCATAGATGACATAGCGGTCATCGCTCAGGTCGTTGAAACCTGTCTCTTTGTCCTTGGCTTTCTGAATGTCAGTACGATCTTTGGGCGCATCGGGCAGGTCGATGTCCAAGTAAAACCCAGCTTGCTGAAGCTTCACGATCTCGTTCTTGGTCTTGCGCATGACGTGCGTGACGCGGTGGCAAGTATCCAAATCTGTTGCGCCGTAGGGCAGCAGCATGTCTTCCGCAGGCACAAACATCGACACCTGCCGGCCAAGGGCTGGGTCGTAGTAAACCTTCTTGAATGCTGAACCTGTGGCTGGCAGGCTCCACAACATGCGCTCATGCTCGGAGCGGTACTCGACCATGTTCTCGGTCAGCTCGTAGTTCATGTCGTCTTCGACGTTGGCTGCGATCTCTTTCAACTCAGGCGTATCTTTGCCCAAAATTTTGGAACGCACAGGCCCTTGCGCGGGGAACGTCTCAGTGATTGTCTCGGACTGGAACCTAACAACCGCCTCTGTAATCATTGGGTGGAACACACCGCAAGCGCCTTGCCATGGTTCTGTTCTTTCCTCGATCTGAAGCCCAAGCAGCTTCAAGCCATCAACGTAGGTTTTCTCCCACTCTTTGCGTGAGCCCTTGTCGTTGTCAATGTCAGAGACCAAGTCACCGGCCAGTGACTGCAAGGCACCATCGTCCATGTACTCGGCCAAGTTGTCATCAAAGCCTTCTTCAGTATCGTCTTGGCCGGAAATCAAATTGATCTCCATACCGTCCATACCAATGGTGACTTCTTCGGGATCAACGATCTCGATCTCCAAGGGGGACTCTTGCTCTGCCAGTGCATCAATGCCAGTGGGTTGCTGGTACAGCGCTTTGTCGATGTTCGTTGCCATGTTTGTCCTCAATAGTATGCGTGCGTCTTACGGCGGAAGATCGCGGGTTCGTCTTGCTCGTCCGTATCCAAACTGATAAAGCCGCCTTGCCTGAAGCGAAGCAGCGCCTGTGTTGTCGTATCCACGAAGTCGTCATGCTCGCCCACTGGGAAAGCCGCCATCTCCTCGATCACCTCGCGTGCCCAGCGTGTGTCCGGTGCCCAGACTTTACCACTGCTGAATAAATCCGCAACAGCATTGACACGCACCGTTTTGTCATTTCCCCTCGATGGGCTGAACTCCTGCACAGGTATGCCCATCGCCCTGAGTTCCTGAATCAGCGGCGCACCCGCGGCCTTTTTCTCCACAATGAAAGCATCAGGCTCCCACTCCTTGTAGTGCTTAAGTGCAATAGTCTTAAGTTCAGGGAAAGCCATGCGATCTTTAAACGCATCCAAAAGGATAAGCTGGGGCGAATCATTCTCTTCCTCGTTGTAGAAGATGCCCCACGTTGTGCACGCAGAGTAGTCGGAGTTGTTCTTGGTTTCAAACGCCGTGTCCCACGACTGGATGATGTACTCACACGCTGGCGGTTCATCGGCTTCCCAGATCCGCCACATTTTGCGGGAGATGATGGCCGAGTTCTCAGCCGTTGGCTGCTGCATGTACTGCGCGTTCCAATACCTTGGGTCAATGCTGGCCTTGGTAGATTTCAGAGCCTCGAGCGACCACTGCTCTGGCCAGAGGGACTTCTCGTCCTCTTCGCCTTCGTTCAGGATGGCCGGCAGTTCCACGATTTCCCAAGGAATAGCTTCGGGGTTTTTGGTCTGGTAGTCGATCAAACGGCCGGTCAGATCAAGCAGCGACCAGCGCGTCATGATGATAATAATCGCACCGCCCGGCATCAGACGTTGCAAAGGGCCCGTCTGGAACCAGCTCCAAGCTGTGTCAAACGCTAGACGGCTGTTGGACTTTACGTCTTGCTCCGAGTGAGGATCGTCAATAACAAATAAATCGGCCCCGCGACCAGCAAGAGCGCCACCAACGCCAGCGGCGTAATACTGACCGCCAGCAGAAGTTGACCATTTTCCCGCAGCCTTTTGGTCGTCCGCCACCAACGTATCAGGAAAGACTTCACGGTACTCCTCCGTATCAATCAAGTTTCGGATGCGCCGGCCAAAGTCCTCAGACAGACCCGCCGTGTGCGTGCCCATGATGATCTTCTTGTCTGGGTACTTGCCTAAAAAATAAGCAGGGAACAGGTAAGAGGAGAACTCAGACTTACCCATACGTGGCGCGATGTTGATAATCACGCGCTTCTTGCGCCCCTCGATCACGTCGGTAAAGATCTTGGCCAGCTTCTTGTGGTGTGGCCCCACTTTGAATCCGGGGTAGACCGCCTTGGCAAAGCCCAACATATTGGTATTGGCCGCCTTCAAACTGGCTCGTTTTTCCCGAAGCTCGAGGTCGGCAAAGAGTTCCGCCTTCTCCTCAAGGCTCATGTAAGGCAAAGCCTTTTGCATGGCGGCAAGCTCGCTCTTGCTCAGTGTGGTGAAATCATCACGCTTCATCTGAGTCCTTGGCGGCTGGATTCTCTTCTGGCTTGGCTTCTTCTGCTTCGTCTTCGCTGGTCACATCCACCACGTCGATGACGCCCATGAACCGGTTGAGCTTTTCTTTGATCCGTGTCTCAAGCTCAGTGTCCGACATTTCTTCTTTCTTGACCTCGATCTTCTCGGTGAAGAGGCCCACTTCCGTGACTTTACCTAAAGCAACCAGCGCTTTCAAGCGGATGTTGGCGTTTGGGTGTTCGGTTTCCTCGACCAGCTTGGCCACTGTGTAGCCCCTGATTTGTTTAGCTTGCTGAACAAATTCCCAGTCGTATGCCGACAACATGCCCACTAATCTTTGGACGGCCTCTGGCGTTTTCACGTTTGCCAGAGAGGTATGCGTCATTTCCGCAGGTTTGGCGGTGACGATGTTTGTGAAAGCAGTACGTGCTGCTTGGCTTTGGGACTCATTGACCAAAGTATCTGTGTCTACAGCGCCCAGCTCTTTGAGCCAGTCAACGGTCTTGACCATGCCGTCGACCACATCCGCTGGATCGTTCTTCTCCATCGGACGAAAGTTACCCTGATGCGCCTGCACCTCGGGTTCGAAATTGATTAAGTGATCTAACATCTGCGCATAAGCCCTTGAACCTGCGATGACTCTAATGTACACTTAAACCGAGTGGGTGCGCAAGATCGTTTTTGGCCTTTGGCCAAACTCATCAAGTTCGCTTGCTTTCTCCTTGATGGTTTAGTTGCCATCCTTACGCCCCGGGACAGTCTGCAGACCCCCGGGGCTTTTTTTATTTGGGGGTGTCAAGCGTTAGACAAAGGTATTTCTGAATTTTTATAAAATTTTTGGGGGTAGTACTTTGGTTTGTAGGAATTTGTGATCTGGGATTGAGGGGTGGGGTTAGACATAGTTAGATTTTGTTAACTTTTATGTTGTGTGTACTAAGGTTCTACAAAGTTTGCTGTGCGGTTATGGAACAGTGTTCGTATCTGGCAGCGACCCCCCGTCAATATATGGCTTGGTGGGGGATGGGTGGGGTCGCCGAAAAGCCAAAAAAGGGTCAAAAACGCCAAAAATGGGGTCAAAGTGACCCGAAAAGGCAGGGATAAAGGGCGATCGAATAGGGGTCACCGCACAATAGAGTTTGTCTAGGGCAGTCAACCCAAGGCAATTCAATTAACTCAAGGAGAAATCACCATGACAAACAAAGCCAAAGCATTTACAGTTCTCAACACATTCGCCGATTCAAGAGTCGCGCTCATTCAGGGCATGAAAGACGCGGGTTACGCGACAATCGAAGCGTGTCGCCCCATTGTGATCGAATGGGCATGCGAGAAGACTGGCGCGGAATACCGCGAGACGAAGTCAGGCAAGGTTGTCCTTGTCACCAGTAGCGCGAACTACGAGGGCGCGAAAACCACAGTGCGCGACATCATGCACATGATCGAGGGCACAACACGCCGTAAAGCCTCAAGCGCCAAGAAAGAACCCAAGGACGACGTTGCGAAAATCATCGAAGCCTTCAACAAACTGAGCGCATCGGATCAGAAGCGCGCCTTGAAAGCTCTCGGTGCATGATTTTCGGGTCACAGTGACCCGCTTTTTTCTGGCGACGCAAGAGAAAGAGCCTCTTGCGTTGTTTCGTTTCTTGTCTATTCATTTTTAAACCCAAGGAGAACCCCATGAAATTCGCTTTTATCCCTAAAGCCCAATACCGCATCGGGCAAATCATTGAAGTGCACGGCAAACCCATGCGTGTTGAAAGTTACACGCACACAGGCAAAAACGTAGTGGTTCACACCCTAGAAAATGCCAAGCGTTTTGAACGCATCGTGTGTGTTTGCACAGATGCCCCCGCAATTTCGGCAATCAACTAAACCCCAAGGAGAACCGCATGCCTTTATTCGCAACACCCTCACCCAAAGACCTCGCGCTTGCTACATGGCAACACCAACAACGCCCCTACTTCATGGCCAAGATAGCCCACGCTCAACGCAAGGAATCGGGTCACAAAGACCCGAAAATCTCGAACCCGCGAAAATGACCCCAAAAACTAGCTATCCACATTTTCGCGACTATCCGCAAGGTCAGACACCCGCAAACCCGCATGGATTCAGGCGTCCTCAAAAAAGTATCCAACTATCTATCTTTTTAAATATATTTATATATATAGGAGTATTTATTTATATGTGTGCACATTCTCGCAAGCTCGACAAGCCGTGCAAACCTTGTAGCTTGAAAGCATTTTGTAAAAATGATAGATACTTGGACACTTTTTGGCGTACACTAGCGTTCATGCGGTCTGCGGGCTGTCCAAGTCTGCGGATAGTTGCGAAAATGCACGGATACCTCCAACCCTAGAAAGCGAAAATCATGGATACCTCCTACAAACACTACCTAAAACTCACCCCAAACCAACTCCACGCACGCCTCGTGGCACGCAAAACTCCGCCGTATCAGGCCGAGAACATCAAGCGAATCGTGGCCGAGCAACAGGCCATACTCAAGTCAGAGAACGCCCGAACCAAACAACTCACCCGATTGTGGCGTGAGTTCATGCAACCCCTTGAGGCTGAGCGTGACAACGTGCAAGGCATGTTGCGGTACAAAGGCGGTAGCGAAAATGATGCGAGGCGTGAGGCACTCGAAGCGTACCTGACTGTGCTGAACGCACTCAAGGCGAAGATGCTGAACCACTGCAAGATCGACCGCAAGACACCGACCATGATCGCATCGGACAAAGACTTACCCAATGACGGCACGCATTGGACTGATTGGGTACCCGCGAAAATCAAGGGACGAGTGCTTGACCTGTTCGATCAGATCGAACGCAAGCCCAAGGCGAAAATGAAAATCCCATTCGAGCGCCTCGTACCCACCACGCTACACGCCAAGCAAGTTACGCGGCTCAGGAACCGCACACTAAAAGATTTGGCCATGGCTGAGCAAGCGCAAGAGCTTGACCCGCACGCAGAGAACGAAGCCAAGGTCAGGCAGATCAGATACGCCCTTGACCTGATGGATGTACTGGATGACAACGAACCTGTGCCTGCGACATGGCATGGGTTAAATAAAAACGGGTCACAGTGACCCGAATGTGTGACTGCTTCGCCGTGTGGCAGTCACACCCTACCTTGAAATCACACGGCACTTGCAACTAAGGAGAAAGTAAATGAAATCATGTAGAAATTGTGAGAACGCAACACACGATGGTTACTTCCATGTCAGGCTTATATGTGGGCTGAATAGGAAAGTAATCGTGCCGTTCTCTAAGAACCTAGAAGAAAACAAACAAGCCGATGCTTTCGCACAGCGCGAAGCTAAGTACTGTTCAGCATACACACCCGAAGGAGAAATGAAATGAGTACGGATACATACGAAGAACAGTACTGCTACCACTGCGGGTATCACCACCCCGATGCTAGCGATGGCAACTGGGCAGAGGCAGGATGCGATGACTACGAACAACCAACCGAAGGAGAAATGAAATGACTGTACTAACAACGCCTGACCAGATGGAGATGGCACGACTGCTCACACTGAGGGCGATGCTAAAGCTAGAGATTCTCGGCATGAGCCGAAGCAAAGGCCCAAGCGCATACAGCATCCTGAAGAAAGAGTACGGATGCACAGGCACACGCCAAGCGGTGCTCGAAGAACTGAACGCATGGCGAGATCAACTGTTAAACCAAGGAGAAAGTAATGGCACGAATAGATGAAGACGCGATGGATGCGCTTAGGTTAGTGCGGGAGTTCCTGCACATGTACGGACACGACTTGATGGGGGATACGTTCTACACGTCCTATCATTTTCGGCAAAACTTTTTATTGGTAGCCGGTGCGGTAGACAAGGTGGTCAGCCGAGACGCACGAAGAACCACGAGAGTAACTAAACAAACCAAAGGAGAAACGAAATGAAAACTAAGACAGACAAAGCCCTAACGCTAATGATGACCGCATGTTTCATGCTATCCATGTACATCGGATACACGGGGCTCGATGAGTTCGGGGTTGGGTACTTGTGGCTCGGGCTGTACACCATCGGGGCGTACGGCTTGGCGTATCAGGTGTTCAAGTATTTTGTAAGTGAAGCAACTAACTAACCACAACCAAAGGAGAAAGCAATGACTACAACAAACAACACATACGACGGCACACAGATGCTGGAGATCATGACCAAGGCAGAGCGTGCCATTCGCATCGTGGACAATGACTACCGAGTCGCCTACCACACGGCGCGTGACTCCGGTACTGCCATAGCCATTGACATTGAGCGTGAGCAACGCCGATGGATTACCCGTGAGATACAACGCTATCCCATGCACGAGGCTGTCAAAGCGGCAGTACTGCTCGCTCGTCCCTATGACTGGCAACAGATGCTTCTTGAATGGCCGCATGTATCCCAAGGCGATAAGTCTAAGATCGCATACACACAGAACGAGGACAAGGGACGGCGTGACATTCAGACTGTCACATCGGTGGGCAAGTATCTCAACAGACACTTCGCCCTCGCCGATCACGTCATCCGCGATCTAGTCTCACGCTACGGCACAGCATCGCAGTTCAAGTTCGTACATACAACAGCCGAGATGATCTACCACCTACATCGTGGGCCTCAGTCGTGCATGGTATGGGGCGAGGATCGCGGTGTCGGCTGTCGTGACGGCGTGACGCGTCACCCCTATGAGGCATACAACCCCAAGTACGGGTGGCACATGGCCGTGCGTATCGAGGGCGACAAGACCATGGGGCGTGCGCTGTGCATGACCAACCCCGACACAGGGTACAAGTATTACGTTCGTACCTACCTCAGACCATCTAACGATTCATCGTACAGCCAAGCCGATGCAGGCATGGAGAACTGGCTTGCCGATCAGGGCTACGCCAAGGAATCTAGTTGGCAAGACGGCGAGAAGCTAGCGTACTACGAGACACGCGATGACTTCCTCTCTCCCTACCTTGACGGCAGTGACAAGCATGTCAAGATTGATTGTGCAGGCAACGAGACATACATCGTGGTCGATGCGGATGGTGACTACATCTGCGATCAGACTGGCGGTGCACCTACCGAGTACAACGACAACACCTTCGAGTGCGCTGACTGCGGTGACGATACCGACGAGGACGATGGCTACTGGGTCGGTCGCTACGAGGACTCTCGTGTATGCACCCACTGTCAGGAGAACAACTACCGCTATGCGTACAGCAGGGGTGGCGATCAGTACTACATCCACGAGGACGATGTGGTGTATGTCGAGTCTCAGTCTGACTACTACGATGTCGAGCGTTTGTCTGACAACAACATTGTCGAGCTTGAGAACGGCGAGTACGAGCACATCGAGGAAGCCGTTGAGATTGACGGCGAGTGGTATCACATTGACGATGAGCGCATCTGCCGTACCGAGGACACCGATGAGTACATGCTGAAGGACGATGAATGCTGGCAGTGCGAGGAGTCGGGCAATTGGTACACCGATAACTGCGTCGAGTGGACTGAGTATCAGGGCAAGCGTTACCATGACGATTACATCCCGCAAGACATCGCTGACGCGACTGCCGACAAGGATGACGATGCCGAGGACGAGGCGGATGCTACCCCACCTGCTACACCCGAGCCAACGATGCTAACCATGGACATGCTGTGGAACACGCACATGCTGTGGGACTACTCGATAGCCATGGATCAAGTCACGATCAGCATGACCTATGTACACGATGGCCACACGCTACACGCTAAGGGCGTATACAGCACAGAGTTTGTCAACAGCATGGACAGAACAGAGTTCAACAGAATCACACGCAACAAACTCTGCACCGCCTTGGTTACTCAGGCATACAACAACTCACTCGCAATAATCTAAGGAACAATCATGAACAAGAAATCTACACTTTACAAAACACTCGCTCGTGCGTTGTCCGCCAAGCGTCCACACAATACTGTCGCTGTGTCAGCGTTCACCGAGTGGCTGTTCAATTCTCTCCCTTCAACCCTTAAGTCTTTCACTAGCGTTGACGGCGCGGGTAATCTCCACGTTGACAATCGCATCGCAGGTTCGCGTACCCTGTTCATCGCTCACGTTGACACAGTACATCGTGAGGTAGGTGCCAACAAGATACGCAAGACCAAGGCTATGTGGTATGCCGATGGTGCACCGCTCGGTGCTGATGACGGCGCGGGTTGTGCCATGCTGATGCACCTCATCCATGCGGATGTCAAGGGCTACTACATCTTCAGCCAAGGCGAGGAGTGCGGTGGTATCGGTGCTAAGTTCTTGGAGAGCACGCACAAGTCTTTGCTTTCGCAGTTCGATCGTGCCATAGCGTTTGACCGCAGGGGTACGGACAGCGTCATCAGTCATCAGGGTTGGGGTCGCTGTGCTTCGGATACATTCTGTCAAGCCCTAGCTGACGCGCTTAACTTGCACGATGAGAACCTGATGTATGCACCCGATGACACTGGCGTGTACACCGACACTGCTGAGTTCGTTGACATCATCCCCGAGTGCACCAACATCAGCGTGGGCTACAACAGCGAGCACAGTCAGCAAGAGTCTCTTAACATCGCGCACTTCGAGTTGCTTGCTCAGTCTGTATTGCAAGTCGAATGGGATAAGCTGCCTGTCGATCGTGACCCAACTGTGCCCGAGTACAAAGAAACCAAGTACGACACAGGTTTGACCAACTGGTGGAGTACATACGACAAGGGCTACACCGAGCGCAACATCAACCAAAGCAGATACTTTTCTAAGTGGGAGGATGACGAGTACTGGCAGACCGAGGACTTACTTGACGGCCTGTACGATGCGATGGTTGGGCATCACGACTTCCTGCTTGAGCAGATCAGCGAGGCGGTGTATCCCGAACAACCTGACCTTGCGTTGCGGTTCCTCAACCGCAAGCTACTGACCGATGACCTATTACAAGAAGCGCTGATACAGGCGCGTACCTACGACGCATCGACTGTGCTGTGCACGCTGTTCGATGCCATTCATTGTGAAGCATAAGCGGGTCACTGTGACCCGTATTTAAAAGGAGAAAGTAAATGAAGAAAGTAAACACAACAAGTGGTGCACTGCGGGCGGCTAAGCGGTACCTATGGGATGGTTCAGGGGGGTGGAACAGTTACCTCCATGACCCAATCATGCGTGTGTATATCTGCGACTCAATTCGCAAGGCGCACTATGAGGAGCAAATTACGCAGAAGTCCATGAGAACCGCAACCGCGCTCATCGTGGGGCGGCTCGGCCCGCATGGTTCTGTCGGGCGATGGCTGGAAGTCAACGTGGGATACCGCGTGAAGTTCGGGCGCGGGCATAACGAGTATCACAAACAAGTACAAGCCTACCGACACCGGTGGCTTGACGCACTCATCAAAGAACTTGAATCAAAAGGAGAATGAAATGCAAGGACTAGACGCTTACTACGATGGCCTACTGGCCGAACACCAACGCACGTTGGACAGGCAAGCATACGAGGATGAGCAAAGGGATAGGCTACGCGATCGCATCGCTGACCTACTGCAAGAACATCACTTCGCTGAACTCTCACGCCTGACTGGTGAGGACGACACGCTGTGTCGCAAGCTAGTGCATGAGCTGTACAGCAAAGACCCCAACGACTGGCACGCTGAGTATGTAGGCGATGACTACTGGGGTATCTATGGCAAGAACTTCTCGGGCGAGTGGATAGATGAGAACGGCGAATGCCTGTGCTTTAACACCGAGGAAGAAGCAAACGATTACATCAAGGAGGAAATTAAATGAAAGTAGAAGACAAAGTTGACCTGTACATGCGCTGTATTGAGCATGACCTGCGCAGATACCTGATGGATCCATCAGACTTCAGAAGCGAATACTTCGAGGACATCCACCAACTGGTGCTCGAAGTTATGTACCGCCTCGACATCACACCCGATGAAGACAAAGGAGAAGACGATGATGACACCCTATGAAAAATTTGAAAGAGTAATACTTCTGTTAGCCATTATGGTACTGGCCTGTGATCTCTTTTACTGGCGGCCATTCTGACTACTATCAACAACTCTTTTTCGCGTGGGAATTCCCTGAACGCGGGGAAATTCCCCTTGACTTTTGTCTAAGCCTAGACAAATAATGGCAAAAACTAAGGAGAAAGCTATGTCAAAACATGTTCCGTACGATACGGGCAAGGTCAAAATTGGCCTGCTCTACACACCGCCATCCCCTATCCCAACACCCGAGGAAGACTGGGCACAGTCTGTCCTGTTAGGGGACAAGCAGGGTCTCACAGACCTTGAGCAAACCACCCTTTTATCCATCGCGGCAATCGCCGTAATCACCCTTGTCATGCTCTTACTAGGAGGAAACCCAAATGCCTGACATTCAAACCGCGCTTAGCAATGCACTTAAAAACACAATCAACAACTGGGAGAAAGACGATATGCAAACCACACAAGCAAACACACAGACTCAAGGCATCAACTACGACACCCGCAAGAAACTGTTTGGTGTTACCAACAACGTGACCCGAGCCACGTTCGAGTTCATTAAGAAGCACCCCAACCTGACCAACGCTGAGATATGCGCAGACATGGAGAAGCTGGGCTACAAAGAAAGCTCGGTGGGTTCACTGCTTGCACAGTTTGCCAAGCAAGGGTTGGCTGAGCGCGATGATCGGGGCAGATACATTACCATCGTGCCTGAGTACCGCCCATTGAAAGCCAAGAAGAAAGAAGCCAAGGTTGTGCCCAAGCCCGTAGAAGTTAAGGTCAAGCGCAAGTACACTAAGCGTGCTACGAACGGCGTGACAGGCATCGGTGCATTGCTACGCGAGAAGCTGGAAGCTATGCCTACGCCTAGCCAAGATGCACTTGATGCGGCCGCATACGCCATGGGCGGTGCGCTGTCCCACGGAGCCAAACGAGCCACAACAATCATCCGCTCACGCACCCCCGAGGACATCGTCAACAACATGACTGTGTACGAAGCGCGTGCGCTGTACGTCCACTTGAAGCAGTTGTTTGGTGGCTAAAATGAGCGACCAGAAAAACTGGGATGCGGCTGTAATAAAAACGTGGCGGAACGCAGGGTCAGTCTTTGATGCGGTGAGCTTGTTCCACGCTTTGTCAGGCAAGAGACTTGACGAGTGCGATCCGCCATTGAAGCGCGTTCCGCCCGTACCATACCCTTGGAAGATTGGCATCAGAGTTTTTGTTGCCAACCACTTATCCAAGATCAGCAAACGCTTGTGGGAGCAAACGCCGGACAAGGACATACTACTCCTGCGCAAGCTCGAGACAAGCCCGTACGATACGGAGAAAGACGCGATACACGACAGGGAACTTGACAATGCAAGAGGGCAGTACATAAGTGCCCGCAAACGCATAGCCATGAGTACGCTAGATGTATCCAACCAAGGCTATAACACCGACTGGAACGTAACCAAAGGCTCAGTAAGAGTCAGGAGAAAAAGATGAACATCACAATCTACACCAAGGCTAACTGCCCCAACTGCACAACGGCCAAGATGGTCATGGACATGGCGGGGCTGAACTACGAGGAGGTTGACATCATGGTGGGCGATCGCTTCGCTAACTTCGTGGCTCACTACCCCGATGCTAAGCAGATGCCGCAGATCTTCATCAACGACCAGCGCGTGGGTGGAGTGGCCGGCCTGCAAGCCGCGATGAAACAGTTGGGGTATTGATATGACACAAGATGAAATCATTGAGATGGTACTAAAAGCGCATAATCCGCCAACTACAACTAGGTGGTGGGATATGGATGTTATAGCGCTTGAAGCCTTTGCCAAGCTAGTAGCACAGCATGAGCGTGAGGCGTGTGCCGACATTGCTGAGAACTGGAACAGCAATGGGTTCCCGCGCACTGGAGTGGCGAATGAAATCCGAGCAAGAGGTGAAGCATGAGAAACTTTGTTTTTTGTTTTTGTCTATTCATGTCTGGATGTATGTCTGCTCACTATTGCTGGCAGTCTCAGGTATGCGTTTTGGAAAGCAAGAGGTGAAGCATGACAAAAGTCCTGAACCCATGGGAAGAACTTGCGCAGGTGCAACGGCCAAGCATCTTTATGTCTGACCCCTACTTCCGCGCAAAGAACCCAAGCAACCAACTCAAAACGGAGGAAGACCTTGGATACAAACAGTTTGGCGTGTTCACCCGCGCCAAGGAACGACAACCAAACAAGCATGAAGGAGTACTGGTACATGCCCCGACCAAAGCCCCCCGCCCCCCTAAAGGCACGATACGTACGTTTAAGTGACGCGGAGTGGGAGAAGTTTCAAGAGATGGGCGGTGCTGCTTGGCTACGCAAGGCCATGGGCACCAGACCACGGAATTATTACGAAGTGTTCGAGCGTCCACGCAACCCTGCTGACGCTGTATTTTTAAACCGCAAGGAGAAAGAACGAAATGATTAGTAACGACAAACAGATGGACTTGTTCGCAGGACTCAATGGCCTCACGGCTGATGACTTGCAGATCAGTGGCACGCACTACAAAGATATGCCTGTGCAACCATGGGCTGTGATGGAGTTGATACTCACGAGCGACGAGTTCGAGGGCTTCCTCAAAGGCAACATCATCAAGTACACCATGCGTGCCGGACGCAAGGACGGAAGCGATGACGCAGGTAAAGCCAAGCACTACATGCAGAAACTTAAAGAAGTGAGAGGGTACTAACATGATCGAACCAATTACAGACGGCGAAGTGCCGACATACGTGAACCTCTACGAAGGCGCTACGCTTGAGCAGGCTGGCCATATCTGGAACAGCGTCATCAAAAGCGATGGTGGTCACTGCCCAGTGTGCGATCGCTGGGGTAAGCTGTACAGGCGCGGTATTACTGCGGCCATGGCACGGCAGTTGATCTGGCTGTGCCTACAAAACCCGCGTGAGGATGGTTGGATCGACGTACAGCGCACTGCACCGGTGTGGATGCTGCGCACCCCTCAACTAGGTACGTTGCGTCACTGGAACATGGTTGTGCCTGCCCCTGTGAGTGGTGCCAAGAGCCGTTCAGCAGGGATGTGGAAGCCTACGCCTATCGGCCTTGCGTTTGCGTACAAGCAACTGAGTGTGCCCAAGTACAAGTACATCTACAACGACACTGTGTATGAGAGCGAAGGCCCCGACATCGACATCGTTGGTTGTATCGGTGAGCACTTTAACTACGACGAACTTATGAAAGCTAACTTTTATGGCGAATACACCGGAAGCGAAAGTGAAGACGGCAGTGAGGAAGCTGCTTGACTCCCTTGACATCTACCACTTCATGCCCCCCGCTAATGGCTTCGGCCGAGCGGGTATACCTGACATCGTTGCTTGCATGGACGGACACTTCATCGCCATCGAATGCAAAGCTGGCAAAGGACAAACCACAGCACTGCAAGACAGGGAACTCAACGCCATCCTCAACCATGGCGGAACCGTGTTCATCGCACGGGAGCACAACCTGCTTGAGTTGAAACTATTACTGACGGAGCTACGCAATGAGCTACATAGAACCTGACTTCTCAATGACAGAGGAAGAACTCGAGCGCCGAGTCGAAGCCATGTCGGACGAGGAACAACACCACTTCAGACTACTGATCCACAAGTTGGTGATGTGTTATGGCGATGGTAAAGCGCAAGGCATTGTCATCATTGGCCGTGCTGAAGATCAAATGGCAGGAGTCGTCACCCTAAACTGTGACGAGATGGAGGCGTCGCAACTCATGTTGGCGGCAAACGATTTTTTCGGCTTTCTAAACCTCCTCGACGCACCACCAAAAGAAAACTTTAATTAACAACAAGGAGAAAGCAATGGCAAAACTACCATACACATACACAATATGCCCAGACCAAGAGGCGCCCAAGCAGTTCACTGCAAGCTGCGCAGACATGGGGGAGCTACTACGGCACAGCCCTAACGGAGACCTGACCATCAATCAGAAACGCACCGCTACATGGGACGCATGGTCGGGTAACCACATGGGTCACATTGAGGAAGTGTTGCATGCAATGGAACAGGAGAGAAAGAAATGACACACGAAGAACTATTCAGCCTTGCAGACAAGGTAGGGCTTGGCTTCATCAGGCACGCCAGCGACAAGGACATCGAGAAGTTTGAAGGTCTGGTCAAACTGGTAGCGTTCAATGAGCGTGAAGCAATTGCTCAGATGGTTGAGTCATGGTTACTGCACGAGTACGTGGAGAAGATACGCAACAGGGGACAAGCATGACTGACTTTGGAAAAGCACCGATCAAAATGGAGGGCGGCATCGCTGACCCTGACGAGTTCGAATGGGATTGCATCTGTGAAGACTGCAAGGTCAAGTACCAGAAGTGGAAAGAAGCCTACGACATTCAACAGAAACAACTGAGGGGTGAAGCATGACACGAGATGACATCACCAAGATGGCGATCGAAGCCAAACTGCCGCACTACTGGGAATCAGGGGATGAGATTGTTTACATCGAAAGAATTGAACACTTCGCCAAGTTGGTAGCACAACACGTACTGTCAAACACTGACCCAAGTAGTTTTATGACTTACCAAGAAGGCTTTGAGGCGGGTAACAGATTGGCAATTGATGGGGTATGCAAGCAACTGCGCCTGCTACACGATTCGTATGCACTTGCGTCTGACCCCGGACAACTTCGTCAAAGGGGCACCAAATGACTTGGCCATTCCCACCATTCCCAAACCCCAAGCATAAAGACCAACGCAAAGCTAAGTTCAACCCTGAGAATGAAGAGGACGCGCCACTATGATTGAAGGCTTTGACCACGTAGGCACTGACCACAAGTGCAGTGTCTGCCAGTGTGACTTCACCGATGACGAGGGCGGTATACAGGGCTACCTTGGCATACTGCCAGTGGCCTTCTGCCCTACTTGTTTTGCCGGCCTGTGTGACATGGTTGAGCAAATCAAAGACCGTGAGTGGGAAGGGCTGACGGATGAAGAAATACAGGGCTTCAGACAGCGATACAAATTTAGCAAAGCGCTTTTAAAAGAAGCCGAAGACATACTCAAGGAGAAAAATGAGCGCACCATATAAACAAATCATCACGATCGACTTTGAAACAAAGTGGGATACCAAGGACGGGTACACACTTAGTAAGATGACAACGGAGGAATACATACGTGACCCAAGATTCAAAGCATTCGGAGCCTGCATCCACGAGTTTGGATCAGACAAGATTACACAGTGGTACAGAGGTGATGAGCTACCGCGCATCCTTGCTTGTTACGACCCTGCTACTACTGCTGTTCTGGCTCACAACGCTCAGTTCGATGTATCTATATTGGAGTGGACGTATGACTGGCATCCATGCTTTATTTTTGATTCTCTGTCCATGGCTCGCGCTCTACGGGGTGTTGAAGTTGGCAACTCACTGATGAAGTTGGCCGAAGCTTTCGGCCTGCCGCCCAAGGGCAACGCGGTGTACAACACCAACGGCTACGACAGCCTGACACCAGAGATGGAGAAGGAGCTGGCCGACTACTGCGCACACGATGTGTACTTGTGCGAGGAAATATTCAAGCGCTTGGTCAAGGGCTACCCGTCCAGTGAACTCAGGCTCATCGACATGACACTCAAGATGTACACACGCCCAGTGTTGCAGCTCGACGCCCTCATGCTACAGAACGCAATCGAAAAGGAGAGAGAAGATCGTGAAGCACTACTACAGAAGCTCGGCGTGGAGGAAGCTGCGCTTGCGTCGAACCCGAAGTTTGCGCAAGCCCTCACTGCGCTGGGCATCCAACCCCCAACTAAAGTCTCTAAGACCACAGGTAAAGAGGCGCTTGCTCTTGCAAAGAACGATGCGCTATTTCAAACGCTCCTCAATGGTGAACGCGAGGACGTTGCCCTCCTTTGTCAAGCGCGCCTTCGGGTTAAGTCCACAACCGAACGTACCCGAGCACAACGCTTCCTCGACATCAGCCAACGCGGTGCGCTTCCTGTCCCCCTCTCCTACTATGGTGCTCAGACGGGGCGATGGACCGCGGCCAAAGGCTCGGCCATTAACATGCAAAACCTCAAGCGAGGCTCGTTCTTACGCAAAGCGATTATGGCTCCCGAAGGTTATCAGCTTGTCGTGGGCGATCTCTCGCAGATTGAACCGCGAGTACTTGCGTGGCTTTCGGATTACCAAGATATGCTCACGATCTTCAGGGCAGGCGGTGATCCTTACGCCGCGTTTGGTGCGCAGATGTTTAACATACCCGGACTTAGTAAGGAATCGCACCCAGACCTACGGCAGTCTGCAAAAAGTGCGCTCTTGGGTTGCGGCTATGGACTCGGTTGGGCGGCATTTGCAGCGCAACTGCTTGTCGGATTTCTTGGTGCACCGCCCGTTAGGTACGAGAAAGATTTTGCTAAGAAGCTTGGTGTAGACGGCGCGTACATCGACAAGTTCCTTGAGTGGGATGACAACTACACCAAGATGATGGAGATACCGCACACCTGTAGCGATCAGGAACTCCTGATTCACTGCGTGGCGGCCAAGAAGATCATCGACAAGTACAGGGCTACTGCGCACCCCGTTGTGAGCTTCTGGGACATGTGCTCTGGCCTGATACAAACATCGCTTGCAGACGGCAAAGAGTTCGTGTATAAATGTATTACCTTCAAGAAGGGGGAGATAGTTTTGCCCAACGGCATGAGCTTACTTTACCCTGACTTGCGACAGCAGAAGGACGAGAAAGGTAGGAGCCAGTGGGTATACGGGCCAGACGCTACCAAGCTGTACGCAGGCAAGATTACGAACAACGTGGTGCAGGGCACTGCGCGTATCGTGATGACAGATGGGATGCTACGAACCGCAAAGAGGTACTTTGTGGCGGGGACGGTACATGACGAGCAGATCGTTGTTGTGCCCGAGGCAGAGGTTGAGGAAGCTAAGACTTGGGTCTTGGCTCAGATGACTATGGAGCCGAGCTACATGCCCGGTATTCCGTTGGACGCTGACGGTGGTGCGCACCGTAGGTATGGGTTAGCAAAAAACTAAAAGGAGAGAGTATGAGATTACCCACACGCATGCGTGTTGGCAAGAAGTGGTACAGCGTGGAGGTGGTGGAAGCCATGCTTCACCGCCGAGACATGGGGCGCACGTTCTACCCAGAGCAGTGCATCCGGCTTGGCAAGATGAGCAACGTCACGGGCAGGAAGTTTACCAAGGACGAGCTGGCCGATACGTTCTGGCACGAAGTCGTGCACGCCATTCTTGAAGACATGGGTCAGCACGAGCTGAACAACAACGAGGCATTCGTCACACAGTTTGCCAACCGATTAACAGTAGCCATCAAGACTGCGAAGTTTGAATGACCAAGCCAATTACATGGAGCCACTCCTCCCTCAAAGACTACGAGGGCTGTGCCCGTAGGTATCACGAAGTCAAGGTCTTGAAGAACTACAAGTTCCAAGAGACTGAAGCGACGCGCTACGGCACGAGCCTACACGAAGCCGCAGAGCTTTACATCAAGGAAGGCAAGCCCATCCCCCCAGAGTTCGAGTTCATCAAGGATACGCTCGATGCTCTCAACGCCAAGCCCGGCCGCAAGCTGTGCGAGTACAAGATGGGTCTGACTGTTGACTTAAAGCCCTGCGAATTCCTTGGCAAAGATGTATGGCTTCGTGGCATTGCAGACTTGCTGATCGTGGACGATGACAACTTAACTTGTTGGGTTGTGGACTACAAGACAGGCAACAACAAATACCCCGATCGTGAGCAACTTAAACTGATGGCGCTCATGGTATTCGCCCACTTCCCACACATCAGGAAGGTCAACGCAGCGTTGCTGTTCGTGGTCAAGAATGATATGGTTAGGGCGTCATATACGGTTGACCAAGCCGATGCAGAGTGGTGGCAGTATCGCCAGCGCGTAGCTAGGATTGAGCAAGCGCATGCGTCAGGCGTATGGAACCCAAGACCATCACCACTGTGCCCATGGTGCCCAGTTACAACTTGTGAAAATCACCCAAAACATTAAGGAGAAAGACATGCACATTTACGACATAGACATCATGACCGATTCAGACGAAGGCCGCACACTCAATGCGTGGTCAGCAAAAGCGAACAACATGGCTGATGCAATTCAAGACGCGCTTGAAAGAAACAAAAACATGCTCAGCAGCACAACAGAAGGCGCGGTCATGATTACAGTTACCAAGCAACTCTCGAAGCAGGCAGAGGCAGCAAACGCAAAAGCCCGAGCCACGGTCGAGAAGATGATGCCTGAGATGACACGGCTCATGACTGTCGAGTCATCCGTTTCGATTGAAGAATTACTTAAACCCCCTGTTAAACATTAGGAGCAATCATGGCTACACGCAACTACCGCAGTGAGTACGACAACTACCAAGGCAAGCCCGAGCAGATCAAGAAACGCGCAGAACGAGTCAAGGCTCGGCGCATGATGGAGAAGACCGGTGCGGCCACCAAGGGTGACGGCAAAGATGTAGACCACATCAAGCCTATGCGCTCAGGCGGTACGTCAGCTAAGGGAAACCTTCGTATGCGAAGTAAGTCAGCGAACCGATCAGATAATAAATAAACGGAGAAAGCATGGAAATCATCGAGGACAAAGCACTTGTCTTTCGCACTCGCAACCCACAGAAGTATCAGGTAATACCCAAGCACAAAGTCATGGAACGCTCCGATGGGGGCTTCGATGTCGCTGTGTATTGGGGGCTTGACGAATGTCGGGTACTGCGCAATCTAGGTGTGAAAAACATTCAGTCGCCCATCACTAGGCGATACAACTGGCCGGGGAAATACAAGCCCATGAAGCACCAGATCGAGACCGCATCTTTCTTAACGCTCAATCGCAAAGCCTTCGTGTTTAGCGAGCCGGGCACTGGCAAGACGCTCTCAGCATTGTGGGCCGCCGACTACCTGATGCAACGCAAAGAAGTCAGGCGCTGTTTGATTCTGTGTCCCTTGTCGATCATGCAGTCTGCATGGCTTGGCGATCTGAATAACAGCATCATCCATCGCTCTGCCATCGTCGCGCACCATGCGCAGGCTAGTCGCCGTATCGAGATGGTTCAGCAAGACTACGAGTTCGTCATCGCCAACTATGACGGGTTGAACCTGATCGCTGACGAGATCAACAACGATGGGCGCTTTGACTTAATCATTGTCGACGAGGCTAATGCTTACAAGACCATGACAACCAAGCGTTGGAAGACGCTCAAGTCCATCGTGAAGCCCAACACGTTCCTCTGGATGATGACTGGTACGCCTGCATCGCAGTCGCCTGCTGATGCGTACGGCTTGGCCAAGTTGGTTAACCCCGACAACGTGCCCAAGTTCTTCACTGCGTGGCGCGATCAGGTCATGCACAAGATCACGATGTTTAAGTGGGCGGCTAAGCCCAACGCCCCTGAGTTGGTACATCAAGCCTTGCAACCGGCCATTCGCTTTACCAAAGAGATGTGCCTTGACTTACCGCCGGTCATTACCATGACGCGTGAAGTACCGCTGACACCACAGCAGGCCAAGTACTACAACATGCTCAAAGACAAGATGATGGTGCAGGCGGCAGGCGAGACCATCAGTGCAGTCAATGCGGCGGCCGGCGTATCAAAGCTCTTGCAGATCAGTTGCGGTGCGGCGTACACAGACGACAGGGAAGTTGTGGAGTTCGACTCAGCGCCTCGCCTTGGTGTGCTTGAGGAAATCTTGGAAGAGACAACACGCAAGGTCATCATCTTTGCGCTGTTCCGAAGCACCATCGACACCATCTACAACCACCTCTTGAAGAAGGGCATCTCTGTTGAGTGCATCCACGGCAGTATCACACCGCCAAAACGCGCAGACACAATCCGTAGATTCCAGAGTGAGCCTGACCCTCGCGTGTTGGTGATGCAACCGCAAGCTAGTGCGCACGGGATTACCCTGACTGCTGCCGACACTGTGATCTTCTATGGGCCACTGATGAGCGTGGAGCAGTACGTGCAGTGCATAGCACGAGCCGATCGTAAAGGTCAAGATTCCGACAAGGTTACTGTGATACACATTCAGGGTAGCCCGATCGAGAAGAAGATGTTTAAAGCACTAGAAGATAAAGTAAGTGATAACTCTTTACTTACAGAGATGTTCGACACAGAAATAAATTCTTGAAAGGGGGTTGCAACGCAAAGAAAACTATGTAAACTGTCAAACCTTAGACAAAAATAATCACAGGAGAAAGCACAATGTCTGAAGAAACCCAAGAGCCAGTCCCTCTGGACAGGCTTGCAAAAATCTATCGCAAAATCAAGGAGCGCATCGACCTGCTGACGCAAGAGTACGACAACGAAATCGAAACTCTGAAGGCACAGCAAGATGAGATCCGCTTTGCGATGAAAGACCAGATGAAGTCCATGGGCGTCAAGTCCGTGCAGACTTCCTTTGGAACTGTGTCAATGGTGACCAAGACGCGTTACAACACGCAGGACTGGGACTCATTCAAGAAGTTTATTCTTGAGCATGAAGTCGTGGACTTGCTGGAGAAACGCATCGCGCAAACCAACATGGCACGGTACCTCGAAGAGAACCCGGGCTCTCTCCCTCCGGGCTTGAACTCCGTAACGGAGTTTGAGATTCGCGTAACTAAACCAACGAAATGAGACCTTATTATGACTAATATCGCACTATTCAACCCTGCAAACGTACCTTCATTCGCACGCAACCATGAGTTATCTGAGACAGCCAAAGCCCTGACAGGCGGCGGCGTAGGCAGTAGCACACAGCGCATCTCCATCAAAGGTGGTGTGTTCCGCTTGCTGTCCGGAGGCAAAGAGATCGCCGCTATCGACGAGCGCTTCTTGGATGTCATCATCGTCAAGGCCGCCCCCAAGGTCAGCCGTATCTTCTACGCTAAGTCTTACGACGGTGACAACATCACTGGCCCTGACTGCTGGAGCAACGATGGTGAGCGCCCAGACGCATCCGCCGAGAACAAGCAAGCGGCAACTTGCATGTCATGCCCTCAGAACATCGCAGGTTCAGGTCAGGGTAATAGCCGCGCCTGCCGCTACCAACAACGCTTGGCTGTGGTGCTTGAGAACAATATTGAAGGTGCAGTGTTGCAGTTGACTTTGCCAGCCACTTCGGTGTTCGGCAAGGAAGACGGAGACAAGCGCCCATTGCAAGCCTTCGCTCGCAACTTGGCCATGCAGAACCCTCCCATCAGCCCCGAGATGATCGTCACTCGCATGAAGTTCGACACGAAAGCAGAAGCGCCCAAGTTGCACTTCGCGCCCAATCGTTGGTTGACTCCAGAAGAGTATGAGATCGTCAAGGCGCAAGGCGAAAGCGATGAAGCCAAGCGTGCAGTTGTCATGACTGTTGCCGCTTCTGATGGTGTGAAGGCCGCCCCTGCTCCATTGGCAATCCCCGGCAAGCGCCCCATGGGTGAGCTGACCAAGGAAGAAGATGCTCCAGCATACGAGCCGATCGCTGCCAAGGCCGCTAAAGCGAAAGCCAAGCCCGCGGTGGAAGAGGACGATGCTGAACCCGAAGTCCGCAAGGAAGCCGCGAAGCCGTCTGCTGTGCCTGCCAAGAAAGGCAAGCTCGCTGACATCGTGTCTGACTGGGATGACGAGTAATTGAATCGGGGGTTGGTAAAAGGGCCGGTTCGATTCCGGCATGCACTGTGGAGTGGTGGGTTCGATCCCCACCCAACCCCCACCTTCAAGGAGAAAACAATGGAAGAAAATAAATTTTGGCTCCGCATGTGGGGCATCGGAGCAATGGTGCTCATAGTCGGAATTGCCTCTTGCTCTTTTGGTATGCACGATCGACGTGACAAGTGGGAAAAGGCTGTATCCAACGGCGCTGACCCTATGGTCACGGCTTGTGCTTTGTTTGACCAAGTCGAAATTGAACGTGCCACCTGCTTGCTGCTGGCACAAAACAGAAAGTAAAGATCGGGGGGAACGTCGTGCAGAGTTCTAACGGGCTTGCGGACGAACGGCTAGTACCCCCACCCAAACACTATGGCTTATTCACAAAGAGTAATTGACGCAGTCATGGCTGCCAAGAAAACGCCCGGCAATCAGCTTGGGCGTTGGGCAATCTACTTAGATTTCCCTGTGACAAAGATCGCGTATGCGCTCGGAGTTACACGCCAGACTGTGTACAACTGGTTCGAAGGCAAGGACGTTTTTGTCGCGTATCAAAACCGCGTTGAACTCCTTTTAGAAATAATGAAGTCGTCACGGGACGCAGAACAAGCATGGAGAAGAATATGCAAGGAATACAACCTCGAACCCTGACCAACAGGGAGCTCATCAACTACTGCGCTGATGCGGTGGATGATCTGCACGGCATGCCAAAGGAATGGCAGAAAGAATTGTTGCGTCGCTTTGTGGCGCTTGCTCCAACGGAAGCACATCCGTTCATTGACCCCAAACAACTAAACCTTTTCTGATTAAGGCGTTAAATATGGAACCGCTTGAGTTTGTAGCGGCGGTTTTGCCACCGCCCGGAAATGGGCGCTATTGTGTGGTGGAACTCTCAAGAAAAAAAGAACACGTATATGTTCACACATTGGAGGAAGCACAACCTGTCATTGACAGATGGAAGAAATCGGGCGAAGACATTTACTTTGCGTTGGGTACGTTTGGAGAAGGCGAGAACAAGCGCACTGCTGAGAATGTGCAGATGGTCAAAACGTTTGCCGTTGACGTAGACTGCAACCACCCCAAGGACATCCCTGACGAAGAGGGCAACGTCAAGCCCAAGGCATACGCAAGCGCAAAGCTGGCGGCACAGGCCATCATGGATTTCACCGAGGCTACTGGGCTGTCCGCACTGGGCGACCCATGGATGGTGGCGTCTGGCGGCGGTGTACACGCATACTGGCCGCTGACTGAAGCCGTGGATGTCGACGAGTGGAAGCCTGTGGCCGAAGCGTTCAAGCGCATGTGCTACCAGAACAAGCTGGACATTGACCCAACAGTTACCTCAGACGCATCCCGAGTCTTGCGAGTTCCTGACACCATCAACAAAGGCATCAAGAATAAGAAGCGTGTGCGTGAGCAGACCAACGTGCGCTTTGTAAGCGAAGGTGCGGTGTTTGAGTTGGCCGACATCCGCGCAGTGGTGGAGAAGAACCTCATCGGTACGCAGTACGAAGTCTCAGCCAAGCAGCCAAACAACGTGGTTGAGCTCCCCGGTACTAGGCCAGCCGCACCGTCTGCAGCCCAAGTCAAACTGTTTGAGAACAGCGTCACCCGCTTCAAGAACATCGTGGTCAAGACCCGCGCAGGCACAGGCTGTGGTCAGATCGCACACTACGTTGAGCACGCTGAGCAGGACGGCATGGAACCGCTGTGGCGCGGCATCCTGTCTTGGACGAAGGTATGCGTAGACGGCGAAGGTGCATCAAAGTGGATCAGCGACATGCACCCGTACAGCGAAGACCGCATGAAGACGAAGCTGGCCGAGATCAAAGGCCCCTACCCCTGCACGAAGATGGACTCGGAGAACCCCGGTGTTTGCCCCGGCTGTCAGCACTGGGGAAAGATTACGAACCCGCTAGTATTCGGCCGCGACATGGCGGTGACAACCGTTGAGAGCGTGGTGGAGTTGCCCCGCGTTGCAATGGACGAGGAAGTCAAGAAGGTACTTCGCCCTGAAGCACCCCGTGGCTACGCTTATGGTGAGCGTGGTGGCATTTTTATCCAGAAGGAAGACGAAGATGCGCAGGGCAACAAGACCACGCGCAATGTTTTGATTCTCCCCTACGACCTTTTCCCTGTGGACATCCTGAGCCACAACGGAGAACACACAGTACACCTCATGGCCATCCGGCGTGAAGGCGTGCAGAACATCACAATGGCACAGAAGGCTGTCGTGAGCCAAGACGAAACGGTCAAGACACTGGCCAACCAAAACATCGTGGCGGCCTTTGGCCGAGGCAACGACAAGAATTTGTTTGACTACATACGCGCAAGCGTTGAGAAGATGAGCAACGACAAGTCGCCCATCAAAGTGCCGGCCAACTACGGCTGGCAAGAAAACGGCACGTTCGTTTACGCAGGCAAGATTTACAGCGCCACATCAGCGCCTGTGGAAGTGCCGATGCCCGGCCTTGAGAACATCGTGGCCAACACCAGACCCAACGGCAATATCGAGAACTGGGTGACGTTCATTAAGATGCTCATCGCAAAGAGGTTGTACGGCCATCTGTGCGTTGTACTGGCAGGAGCAAGCGCTCCCTTCATGCGCTTCACAGGTATCTACGGCATGACCTACCACTGCGGCTCAACCGAGTCCGGTACGGGTAAGTCGTTGGCACTGGAAGGGGCGGCCTCAATCTGGGGTCACCCAACACACTACCGCACAGGCAAGAGCACTTCTCCTGTGGCCATGCAACAACGCTTGGGTCTGCTGCAAAGCCTGCCCTTGGTGACCGATGAGATCACTGCCAAGAACCGCAAGGATGCTGAGTGGTTCCCCGAGTTCCTACTGGACATGACCGAGGGTCGCGGCAAGGAGCGTATGGAGTCAGGCGCTAACAAGGAACGCTTGAACCTTTCGATCTGGCAGACCGTGGCCATCATGTCTTCCAATACCCACGTCGTGGACTACCTAACCGGATCACGCAAGCACTCGTCTGAGGGTGAGATGCGCCGTGTTCTGGAGTTTGTGATGGACGAGGAGTTGTCATGGGAGCCCCATGAGATTGAAGTCATCAAGTCGTTGCAAGAAAACTACGGCGTGGTTGGCCATGAGTTGGCTGAGTTCTTGGCCAAGAACGTGCCGATGCTCAAGACGCTGGTGCCTGACGTTGTGCGTAATTGCTACAAGGACTTCAACGCCACCAATGACGAGCGATTCTGGATGGCAGGCGTGGGCACAATCATGACGGCAGGTGCAGTTCTCGGCAATAAGTATCTGAACATTGTTGACTTTCCCCTGAACGAGATCAAGGAATTCTTGAAGGCTAGGGTGAACGTGGCACGCGGCACCGTACGGTCAAGCAAGCGCAATGCTGAAGACATCCTGAACGGCTTTATCCAAGAGAACTACGGCAAGTTCGTGGTGGTACGCTTTAACGCCAAGACAGGCGCAAGCGCACTGCTGGGGGACACCGCGTTGATCGACTCGTCTACTACCCGCTCGGTAGTTATGGGGCGCGTGGAGCACGGCGTTACAGCCAACCACGTTGACTTCTATATCGAGGAGCGCCTGCTCAAAACCTTCTGCTCCAACATGAGCTTTGGTTACGCTGACTTCAAGCGCCAGCTTGAGAAACAGTTTGTGGTCTCTTACATGCCTAAGAAAGATTTGATGGCAAGAACCAGTGGCCCACCCATGCGGGTAGCTACCATGAAGATTTCGAGAGAAATTTCTAGTCTGGATGAAGAAGTTATCAATCCAATATCCGTGGCAGCGGCTTGAGAGGGGACAGGGGTTCTTCGTCCCCTGCATCGACACTGAGGCTGTAAGAGCCGAGGGCTTGAACAAGGCCCTCGGCATCCGTTTGTTTGACGCCCGAGCAAAGATCGGGATCAGGGACGGCTTTACTGGCGTGTGGTTCTATCGGTTGCCTTGAGGAAAGCACGGGCGTATTCGGTCTGTGCCTTGTCAATTTTTGCCAACATCTCGTCCTTTTGCTCAGTCGTCAGCTTAGGCGACGCCTCAATCTGACGGCGGTATTTAGCGAACTCACCGAGCTTCTGCTGTACCGAGCCAGACACCGATGCTAGCGACAACTTGTCAGCGTGCTCTTGGGCAAACGCACGGGCTTCGGCAGTCTTGCCTTGCTCAACCAAACGATTAAACGTGCCCTTGGTCTGCTGAATGTTTAGCATCTGGTCGTACGCTTCGTCAATGGTGCCCCTGCCTTCAACGGGCTGGAACAAACCGCCAATGATAGGCGTCTTGCTGGCTTTGAGGGAAGGCTTGGCTACGTCGGCACTCATCTCGGTGTTCAGTAGCGGGTTGGCCAACTGCACCAGCGCAATACCTGCCCCGCCTGTATAACCACGGATGAGGTAGTCGATACTGATTGGCGACAAGCCCTCTTTACCTGTGAGCTGCTTGATGGTTTCGCTGCCTGTAATGCTGCCAAGCAGTTTGGCAAACTCGGTAGTGGACTCGCGTGAACGCTCGCCTGCCAGCATCTTTTGCTCGCGCTGTGATTCGATGTCACCACCAAAGAACGACTTGCCGAGGTACACCTCGGTAATAGGTTTAATACCTTGTGGCAAGCTGAACGGATTGGTCTGTGCCACCAGTTTGAGCCAGCCGCCCACGGCCTTGGATGCCTTCTCGTCGTTGGCCGCCATGTCCATGATAGCTTCAGGCAACGCCTTGAATGCGTAACCCAATTCAAACGGGATAGGTACGCGCAGGGGTTCGTCAAAGCCGGGGACATACACAAACCAGTTGCCGTAACGTTCTTCAGGCTTGGCACGTTTGTACGCCTCGTCGTCTGCCATCAAAGCAGCGTAGGCCATTGTTCCTGCGGCGAGCATCATGCCTCGCGCCATCATCTTCTGCTTAATCTTAAGCTGGTCACTGAACGGCATCTGGCCTGTGTATGCGCGGTACAGCACATCCAAACCTTGAATCTGAGCGTTGAAGAATGGAATAATAATCGACAGCGCTTGCATGCTGGGCGACAAACCGCGGCGGCTAAAGTTCATAGACTCAAGCGTACGCAATAGTGCGGCTTGTTCTGACATGCCTTTGGCAAGGGAGTCTTTGTAAACCACAGCACGGGTAGACGCATCGCCTTGCATAGCAAACGCATCCAGCTTCGCCATGAGCTTAGTCCAACCAGATCTACCAGAAGTAATGTCTTTGAGGAACTTGGACGCATCGCGCTGATCGCCAGAGAAAACGTTGCTACTGATAGCGCCTGAACGCATCAATTTGCTTTCCACTTCGCTGCGGCCGGCCACCATACTGGCCAGCTCTTTGAAGGAGCTGAGCACTGGCGTAGCGTCTGTGCCTGTAGTCAGCCAAGCATTGAGCGGGTCGCGTACAGCCTGACGCACAGCGTAAGCAGGGTTCTTCACAACAAAACTGCGCAAAATATCCGCAGGCACGCCTAGCATCTTGATGGCGGCAGGCATCGTTGTCTTGATACCTTCCATGCCCTTGATGATGAGTTCCGCTGGGATGCCGTACTTTTCCTTGTCAATGTACACAAAGTGATCCTTGCCGTCCTTTTTAAAGCGCACAGTACTGTCGCTGGCAGGGCCGGAGCCTTCTCCAATCGCTGTGGCAATACCCATCTTGTGGAGCAAGAACGCAGACTCTTTAATCATCTGGTTGCGCAAAGCCAAGTCGGTCAACATGAACGTGTTCTGAACCGAGCTTGTAAAGATAGGCAGAATCTGCTTGTTGCCACCAACCAACTCTTTAAGTTGTGGCTCTGTCTTGACGTTGCCGATACGAACGGGCGTCTCTTTGTCCACCATCAGCTCGATGTTGCCGCTGTTGCTGTTAACGCGGTAGTACGGGATGTAAGGTACGGACTTAAGTTCTTTGGCCAGCTTCTCGGTGATCGCGCCTGTCTGCACGAGGAAGTCGATCTGGCCGTCGTTGAACTCTTTGTAGATGCGTGCAGCTTCAAGCACGGCATCTTTCTTGGTCTTGTCGCTGTTGAGCAAACGCATGACATCGTTGTACTCTTTCTCAGCCAACGCAGGGTTCTCGTAGTTGAGTTTCTCCCAGCCTTTGACTTTGGCACGCTCGCCTGCCACGTATGCTGTCAAGATTGCTTCGGCTTCTGAGTCGTTGGCAAACTTGCCCTTGTGCAGAGCCTCTGCCACTTCCAACATATTAGCGCCCTTGACGCTGTCGTAGACGTACCCGCCGCCTTCGCCTTTGCGCAAGATAAGCTTTCCGTTGGTCAGCGCCTGACCCGCATACTGGCTGCGCTGTTGGCCAAATCGCAAATAGAACTCTGCGTTCTGTGCCTCCAAAGAAGTGATGGCGTTGCTAGCTACGCCACGTTTAAAAGCCTCAGACAAGGCTGCGTCTTTGTCAATGTACTGGACACGTCCAGCCAAGCCCATGACGTTGCCAAGCAGGTTGTCTTTGAAAGACTTTTCTTTGGCAATGAACGATGCGCCGTATTGCGTAGGCTCTTGCTTGGTGCGGAAAGCAATCTGGCCATCCGCCGCCCTATATGGGCCAATCGTCTTGTTCTCAAACGCTTTGCGTGACTGCTTCAAAGCATAGAAGATGTCGGATGTTGAT
>Ga0208784_1000104_pt1 | contig 39039 bp, 58 predicted proteins | sample DEB19_08_DNA_FD_184531 | JGI IMG/M metagenome (GOLD analysis project Ga0208784, IMG submission 184531) | Aqueous microbial communities from the Delaware River and Bay under freshwater to marine salinity gradient to study organic matter... | ecosystem: Environmental > Aquatic > Marine > Coastal ... | reverse complement strand
GGACAATGAGAGCTTGCTCATGTTCGGCAAGATTATGAACCGCGCCGCCAGATTGCTGACGGCTCAAAATCGTAACTATTGAGAGGACAGTAGACTATGATACAGACAGAAAACTATGACCCCCCCCGCGCATTGGGCGTGCGCTCTGCTATACGGCGACGAGAGCGGGTTGGAGACGGAGGACTGTGAAGCGCTGGAGGCGTTCACGGCTGACATGATCGCGCAATATGGGCAATGCCTGGCGATAGACGTCAGCGACGAACCTTCGTTTGTAACCTATCACGACGCAAAACCCTATGGCGTTCTCGCGTGCGAAACATTGACGTTCACGTTCGACACAACCCGGAGGGACTGACAATGACAACATACAACGGCTGGACAAACTACGCGACGTGGCGCGTCAATCTTGAAATCTTCGACGGATACGACGCGCGAGACTTTATGTTGCCCCGCGATCCGTTCGACGCGGCCGCAGCGCTCAAAGACATGGCGGAAGAGCTGATCTGCGAACAAGCCCCAGAGGGACTGGCGCGCGACTATGCGCTCGCGTTTATCAGTGACGTTAACTGGCGCGAGATTGCGACGCATATGTTGGAGGACGTGGAATGAAACGATTCGCGACTGTCAAAGAAGGCCCTAACAAGGGAAACCTTATTCGCTCACAAATTGCCGCGCCGGCGCACAAGGTTTCGCCCTTGCCGTGGCAGGAACGCGGCTTGACCTATACCGCGTCGGGTTACGGCGAGCGTATCCCAACGCGCCATATGGTGCGAACGATAGATAGCCGTTGGCGCCGCGTTTACGCAACGTGTTTTTCTAATGCGGCAACGCTCTGGATTATTGAAAACGGCGAGCGTGTCATAGTGGAGCTTCCGCAATGACCAAAGAACAAATGGACGCAATCTGGAACGCGCCCGGCGTGCAAAACGCCGGCCATCTTAACCTATGGGCGCGCGACTGGCGCGGCGACTGGCACGCCAAGCCCGGCGCCCGGCGCGTCCCGGCATGGGACAAGGCGCTCCTGCGCCGCGCGCGGCGCGACCTTCCGAAATGGCACGAAGGATGGAAGAAGGGATATCGGACATGAACATGGAATACACAATCGATGAGCTCGCGCTACTGCCCGGTTGCGCCGCATATGTTTATGGCGTGGCGGACGTCGAATATACGGTCGCGCCAGCCGAACCTGACGTCGGCATTATGCGGCCCTACATCGACGAATTGTGGATCACCGGGATCGCTCTGGACGGCATAGACATGAGCGATCCGGGCCGCCAGCTAGACTCGACCGAACCGCTGTATAAGCTAATCGAAGCGGCCCTGTTTCGCGACGACGCCTTGTCGCACGCATGTCTCGAACACTATGGGGAGCGTGACACATGGGGCGCATGAAAGACCTTGCCCTCGATCTTTCCGAAATGAGTTATGGCGCCTTGCGCGCCATGCTCGATATGGGCGGCGGATTGACGCCTTACGTGCAAGAAGAACTGGAGCGGCGCCATGCCAGTGAAGAACCTGATAACAACCCGCCCGACGGTCGCGAAGATCACCGGCCCGACTGAAATCGAAATAGACGCGCCGGATTGCGTTGTGCGGCTATCGTTCCCGCACGCGGACCGGCGCGCCCTGCACGCCATATGCAAAACCATAAACTTCGCTGTAAGGATGAAAGATGCTAAACATCTTGATAATTGTGATCCTCGAAATCCTGCTGGGGGTAAAATAAATGGAATCCAACAGCCTTAAACTCGCACGCCTGCGCAAGGAACTGATCGACGCGGAATGGAATAGCGACATAGCGCGCATCGACGCCCTGCACCGTGAGATTGCCCGACTGGAATTGATGCTTGAGCTGGGGACGCACTATGACGAACCATTTTGAAGAGCTTCTCGAAGCTTACGGGGCCATCGTCCCGGATTGCCCTACACCCCTACCATGCTACACGGTAAACCGCTCTCTATGGGCTCTATACCGCAAACTGGAACCCCGCGCGATAGAGCATCCAATCTACACCGAAGAAGAGATAGTCCGTCGGATGGACTTGTTGTATTTTTCTGACGGAACCTGTAACGTCTGATGAATACGTTTCCTCCCTGACTGCCCGGCCCTGAAAAGCCGGGCATCTTTTTAGGGGCTCGCATGAACGCGCATGAATATGAAGAACGCCTGAAAGCGCTTCAGCAGGAAGTTACCCGCGCCTATCTCGCTGGCTACAACGAAGCCCGCGACCGCGCGCAGCACACGATTAAATTCGCTATCGACGAGAGCGACAGGCTACGGCGCGCGCTCGAAGAGGCGTTGGCGCACGTCGATGAGGACGGTCGCACACAAATTCTATCGCTATTGCACAAAGGCAAATCAGCAAATCCAGAATCATTTGAGCAGCCTTATCGCCAGAATCGTGACGAATAGGCACACGGGGCCGATCACAAGGTGATCGCCCCACGTCGCCGGCTCGCGCTCGCCGATTCCGGCCGCATCAAGCGCAAAGTCAAGCAGGATCAGCGCCAGCGCTGGCAAACAAAAAATAACGATAGCCTGCCACACGTCAGTCATAACGCCCATCGTCTCACGACGGGCGCATGTTGACAACTGCTATTTGACCAGATTGACCACGTTCACGGGCGGCGCTTCGGGTGCATCCTCCAACAGATCGCGGAGCTGGCTCTTCGTCGCCCCGGCCGCGAGCAGCCAGGGGGCCGCCCAGCACGCCTTTTTGGTCGTGTGACGCGCAGATGCAAGCCGCCCCATGTCGCGCCAGCCGGCCTCCTTCAGGGCGTGCAGGAGCGCTGGTTGCACAACTTTAAAGGTCGCGCCTTGCGGCCGCTTGTCGCTCAGATAATCGACCGCCGTGTGCAGCGGCGAACCCATCACGCCGCGGTCGAAGGGCGCCTTGCGCGCCTCGATCCAGGACACGATCCACGATTCCGCCGACGACATGCCGTGTTCGATCATTGACTGCTTGAAGTCAGTCAGGGGCGGAGCGGCAGCCGGATTGAAGGCGCTCACGTCGCGCGCCAGCAGCCAGCTCGCGATGGCTTCATATCCGCCCGACCGATACCAGTTCCACATGGCGTCGGCCTCGCGGATCGGCATACGGTCCGCATAGGACCATATGCAAAACCAGCGGCGGTCTTGCGACGGCAGCGTGATCGGCACAGGATCGTTCGTGAAGGCCAGCACGAAGACGCGGTTCAGCGCTTCATAGGGGTGCAGGCTCTTGCGGTTGACGGTCAGGGTCTCCGGTGGGGCGGCAATGATCGGCTTAAGCCGGTTGGCGAGCGCCCGGCGCTCCTTGGCCTCCGGCTCCCGTAACTCGTTCAGGATCAGGATTTCGCTTTCCAGCGCGTAACCCCACTGGCCCGCGAGCCCGTCGGAATCGATAATCCCGCGGTTCTTCAGGAACGGCCCGCACACGGCCCAGATAAACGGCGCCCAGAGCGTATCCTTGCCGCAGCCCTCGTCGCCGCCGTGCAGCACGGCATGGTTGATCTTGACGTTCGGGTTTTGAACCTTGAAGGCCATAACGTCGAGGACGTGCCGGCGCTCGTCATCGTCGGGGAGCAGCACGGCCACATGGTCCAGCCACCTGGTGACGTCGCCCTTATGCGCTTCCATCCACGCCGCCGTGTCACAGCCCTCGACAGGGCGGGACGGGCGGGCGTTAACCCATTTGTTGCCATACACGAGCCCGTCGCGGGAGACGATCTCGGTCTCGCCCGGCGCGTAGGTGATACCGGCGAGCGCCCGGCCGCCGCAGTCCTGCCGCTGCTCGTCATACCACGTCGCCGCCTCGACCTTGCGGCCGTGGTGACGCGACTGGCAATATTGATGGCGGTAGATGGCGTTGAAAACCGGGCGGCTGATCTCCTGCCGGGTCGTCAGGTCGAAATAGCCGTCGTCGGACATGACGTAGGCGAAGCGATTGAACCATTGCGTGCGGTCTACACGGGCCGCTTCTTCGCGGTTGACGCGCTCGATCTCTTCTCGCGCCTTGTCGGTGAACTTCTCGTTCGGCTTGATTTTTGAGAGCGCCTCAGACATGACGCCGGCCGTCAGGTCGTCGCGCAGCCCATGCTCGGCTTGCGGGCCGCCGTTGTCGCACACCCATTTCAGGAACTCGGCGCTGTGGATATGTTCGCAGTGACCGTGATAGCAGCAATAGGCGCGCGTCGCGGGCAGATACCGGCCTCCTAGTGTGCCGTCAGTGTGTTCGTGGGCATTTGGGCAAACAACGCCCACCCAACCTGAACTATTAGCTGGTTCAAGGACGTGCCCGTTGTCTGACAGCCATCGCAGGACGCTGTCGTTACCAGTATCCTTGACACGGATCGACGGCGCCGACGCGCTCTCTTCAAACGGCGTAACGCCCAATGCTTCACAGATCTCTTCAAGAGTATACTCCAGCCCTTGATTGAACTCGACGAGTCTCGCCTCGAAAGCGTCCCGCCCAGGCTTCAGATTGACAGAGCCCGGCAGCCGGATGTTGCGCACCGGATTTGTGGCGCCCGGATCAGTGAAGCCCGCCGCGGCGATAGCATTGATGGCGGCGCAGTAGGCGGCCTTGGTTGGCTGCTCGCGGAAGACATAGCCCCACTGATAGTTGCCGGGGCTTGTTTCCATCTTCCATGTTGGTTGCAGATCAGGCGTTTTCGACTTCGTGCCGATGTCGTCCAGCGGCAGGAACGCGACGTGTTCGATGTTGTCCTTGCCGGCGGAAAAGTTGGCCTTCAGCCGGTCTTCGATAAAGATTCCGGTGTTGACGTAGGTGGCGCCCTTCAGCGGCTTCGAGCCGGGCCGGAACGCGGGATAGGTGTATTTCGGGCTTCCGTCCGCGTGATACTGCTGCTCACCGTTGCGCATGACGGGCTTTTGTTGCACGAACAGGAGCGTCTCGCCCTCTTGCGCCAGACCTAAGAGATATTCGATCATCGTTTCCTCACGCGGCTATGCGATATTCTTTGCGTTGATTATTGATCCAGCTCTCATCGGCATTGATGAAGCACGGCTGGATGAAAATCGGCCTGACCTCAGACAGGCCCTTGCCGACGCGCTGGTTGCGGATGTGACCGCGGCGTAGATGCGGGCGCACGGACGACTGTCCGTCGCCATCCCCGCGTTGCGTCTCGGTGATTTTGCCGATCTTTATGGTCGTGATGTAATCATACTCACGCGGACGCTTACGGCTTTTCGGCCCGTGCTTTTTAATCTTCTCTGTTGTCTTCTGAGCGTTTTTGGTGGCCAGCAAAACCATAAGCGACGTAAGCAAGAACATAGATATATGTTCCACTTCTTTGATGCAGTCTTCGCGGTTTAGGCCGCCGTCTTTACTGGCCATAGTTGCTATCTGATCTATAGAATAAAATTTATCGCCTAGTTTAACGCGCTCCCATACGGAACCGTCTTTCATATTATAGGTATATCGAAACGTGAATGTTCTGACCGGAGGGTCCAGGTCTGAAGGAACGCCGATAAAAATCATGGTCAGAATTTTTTTGTCTAGCGTAGCTTGTATATCAAACTCATCATAGGGAGGCTTCAACAGATCTAATTCCTTGAGATCCGTCGCGGTATCATAGACCGCATTAAAACTCAGAGTGTCCCATATACTGTTATGGAATGTGAATAGCTGTTTCATTTCGACACCCGCTTATGTTTTTGATAGTCAAGAGCGTTCTCTCGTGCGGTCCCATACAAAAGGTTGGATAGATAGTTGTTCGACTTATCCCCGTCCAAATGCCTAATTGCACTGGTTTCTTTTATGACGGGACGCGGGCCGATAAACGATCGCAAGATAAGTTCGTGGACATACTCAGTTCTTGACGACCCTCGCAGCGACAGCTTTACACACCAATACCCATTCTCCGATTTGAACTGTTTCAACTCTCTGGCTCTATAACGTGTGCTACCGTGCCTTCCCCAATTCACTACGCGCGCCACAGACCTAATCTGCCCGCGCTCGCTGGCTTCGTAAGCACCTTCATATTTCGGTATCTGTAGCCAACTAGCCATTCCTTACCCTTTCCCGTATCTGTCCATGATGCTGGCTTCTGCGTCCAGCGGTAGCCCCGCGGCCCATGCCGGGGGCGTTGTCATAACCTTCTGCAATTCTTCGAGCGCCTCTTCAGGCCGATCAGTCTCAAGAACGATCTCGTCATGAACATGCAGAACCACGTCATCAAGACGGCGCAGAGCCTCACGTAGAAGGTCATGGGCGGTCGCCTGTGTGACGTTCTCGCAGGCCAGACCGCGCCACAACCGCGCTCGGGGCCACTCTTTGGCGTCGGCTGCGGGCTTCCACGCCGCCTTGGCGTAGGTGATCGCATCGTCTTCAAACTTCGCGTAAGGGTAGCAAAGCACGCGGCCGGAAGGCAAAGCATACCAAAGATGCTTGCCATCATAAAGGTAAACAATCCGGCCGGCCTGAAACTGCTTGCCCGGATTGCGCACCGCCCGCGTGTAGGCCGACTCCAGTTCTTCCCAGAACGGCACGGCCCACTCGTTCGCCCGGCGCCATGCGTTGACCATGCGGCGGGCCTCGTCCTCGGGCAGCGTGAGACCGTAGGCGCGGCCCATAGCGTCGAACGCTCCGACGCCACCACCGAACCCGCAGGCCAGCTCCTGCACCTTGCCGACCTGCCGCTGGTCTTTGGTTACGGCGTCGTAGGTGGTCCTGAACGTCTCGGCGGCGTTGACCTTGTAGACATCCAGACCATCGCGGAATTGCTGTAGTTTGGTGTTGTCGCCGCGGCCGGACAGCCACGGGTTGACGCGGCCCTCGATGGCGGACCAGTCGGCCACGACCAACTTTTTGCCCTCGGCCGGGATCAGAGCGGGCCGCAGCATACCACGCAATACGTCTGTAACGCGCCGCCCAAAGGCTGGCACGATGGCGTGGCCTCGCACCATTGCATGTCGCACCCGTTCGGGCTCAGCGGCGCATTTGCGCGTGAAATTGTGGACCTGGGCTCCGTAAGACGAAGCGCGCCCTGTAGCAGACCCACCAGCGAATACGAAAGCGCCGCGAACGCGAGCGTCATCCCCAGCAAGATTCCAAAGGCGGGCAAATTTCGCAACAGAAGACGCCCACAGGTCGTCAGCACACTGGATAACTTCTCTGACATCGGGCGGCACCTCCTCCGGGTCTTCGAGCGCCAGCAGATTGGCGCGCACGGTCTTGTCAATCGATTGCTTTCCGTCCTTGTCCATCAGCTTCAGCGCCTGCGGGCCAAGCCTCGCGGCGACCCACTCGCGCATACGCGGGCTTCTCACCGACTGAATCTGACCACCTGTGATCTCGCGGACGGTGTCCTGTATCTCCTGAAGCTCTTTATCCGCGTAACCGACCGCCGCGCGGCATAGATCGACATCAACGCGAACGCCACGATCATTAATGCGCTCGTTAACATGGTAATCCTCCAGCTCTTCCTCGGTCAGTTCGCGCAGGGACTTGCTGACGGCCCGCATGGTTCGGACGTCCTGCGCGCAGTATTCGAACAGCTCGGGCAAAAGATCCGTTCTAAAAGGAGGGAGGCAACACTGGCGCACAAGATAAGCGCCGCGATGGTCCTTACGCATCGACGAACCCGCAAACCGCCCGGCATCTTCCAGACTCCCCGGCGCACAGTTCGCACGCGCCTGCGCGGCGGTGCAGTAGAAGTTGTTCAGGAACGGCATGTTCAGCACATGCCAGAAGATCAGCCGCTCGAAGGCGGCGTTGTGCGCCCGAATCTGGTGCGACAGAATATGCCGCGGGAACGGCTGGTCGGGCGTCCAGACCTGCACCTCGTCGTCATCGACAGCGTAGGCCATGCAGAGCACCCGCGTTGACGGATGCTTCGCATAGTTATAGACGCCGGCTGTCTTCAGATCGCACTCGGAGGCAGTCTCGAAATCAGTCCAGACGGTCATTGGCTCTTGGCCTTGATGCTGCGCATGTAACGGCCAACCGTGTCCTCTGAGATGTTCAGATGCGCCGCGATCCGCGCGCGGCCGTAGCCCATCTTCATGAGCGCTAACACGTCCTTCTCCCGACGCGACAGCGCGCCTGTCTGCGACTTCAGCAGCACCGGCTCTGTCCGGTAGAGATGCAGCGCGGTCGTGTGGTCGCGGTTAATGGCGCGGCCAATGACCGGGTAGGACATCTTCAGATCACGACGCGCGCGCTTCACGAACTCCCGACGCGCCTCGACGATCAGACGTTCGCCAGCGCGGCCGACGACATCCTCCAGCGGCACGCAGCGCGTCTTGCAGACGTCTATAAGCAATGATTTGAGTGAGGCTCGCATTTCTTCCTCCCGAGAAGAAGATGGGGGCCGAAGCCCCCACCTGTTTAGCCACGACGACGACGGACGGGTTCACCCTCCGACGGGGACGCATTACCTTCGCCCTCCAGAGAGATCCAGTCCTGCACGTTGAACACGGGCGTATAGACGCGCCCATAGCTCTTGTGCTGGTAGTGGTCGTTGGCCAACTTCACGAGCGCGACCGGGTGCGCCTGATCCTTCTCGATCTGCTCCGCGACCAGCATGGCGAGGGCGTGCATGGCCTTCTTGCCGCCGACCGACGTTACCGAGTAGCGCGCCTCGACGCCCTTGTCGTCGCCGTCGACACACTGCACGCTCATGCCGACCTGAGACTCCCACCCGCGCTTGGCCTGCGGGGGCGCAGGCTCCAGCTCCGGCAGCGGCTCGGTGATCGGCACCATCTTCTCGGACAGCACCTCGCCCTCGCCCCATGCGATATAGCCATGCGTAAACGAGAACGGGTTGACCGCCCACAGACCGTCCTTGTCGATTTCTGTCTGATCGGCGCCGTAGACCCAGTGGCCGGTCTTGTCCATCTTGATGATGACCTGACCGTCAGCGCCCGCGACCGCCTGCGTGTTGTTGCGCAGGGCAGCCGCAAGATCTGTAGCGGCGGGAAGTTTAGCGCTACCAAATGTTATCAACGACAGATACTGTTTTTCCCCATATGACAGGGGCTTTTCACCGATAGCCATTACTTCACCTCAAGTTTAGAGAAGGCACGACGGATGTCGTTGCCTATGGTCAGAACCGCAGGACGCGGGTCTGATTCAGGAGCCAGCGTGTTACCGGACGAGACCGCGACGATCAGTCCTTCTGGCATTGTTACCTTGTGCTTCTTCAGCACCTTCTCGACCTGCGCGGGCGAGCGCATCTCGATCAACTCTTCCGACGGGACCAGACCCTCCAGCGCCTCCAGCGCCTTCAGCTCGTTGACCCACTGGCGCGTCGGCCGCTTGGGCACCAGCTTGTAGCCCGGCACCGGAGCGCCCTTGTCCAGCAGATCCTGCGCCAGCGCCCGCACGTCCTTGATCCAGCCCTCCAGCTTGTCGGCCATCGCCAGCGCGTCGGCCAGTTGCTGCGTGTCCAGCGCCTTGACCTTGGCGGCCAGCGCGCGGTCGACCTCGCCGGTCAGGGCCGGGCAGATCGGCTTGGCGGGGCAGAACCGGCAATGCGAGCCGTGGTTGATCGGCGCGTCGGGGCGGAAAGAAAGCTCGACTGCATTGACCAGCGTCCGCTCAAAAGCCTTGATGCGCCCCGGCGTCGTCACCCAGCGCCTGATAAAAGGCGGCTGGACGATGATAATCTCTATTTCGGTGACGTTCTCAAAGGCCCAGCGCAACTCGGGCGTGCGCATACCGGCTGCGGTGTAGAACATGCCCTGTTCGTTTTCCTCGGCCTCGACCTGAACGCCGTCGCCGAACTTCCAATCCAGCATGATTGCGCGATTGCGTATGCGCCCAGCGAGATCAGCACTACCAAAAACTCCGGCAAGAAAACCTCCAAAATGAACGCGCGTCTCGGTAACGAACTCCATCTCCTTGTTGGGGTCGATTTCATCGAGCGCAGCGAGCGCGAACCGGATCTTGTCTTCCTGCTCGTCTGTCAGGTCTTCAGGAAACGGTTCGCCGGACAGCACGCGGTGCATCACGTCATGCAGCATCGTGCCTTCTTCAGCATGACGGCCTGCGGGCCGCGGGGGAACCTTGTCGATTAACTGGCGGCTGCCGGGGCAGGCAATGAGTCTCTTGGCGGACGAGCCGCCGACAATCGTGCTGTGTGCCATTACTTGACCTTTCTTGTGAAACGGACCTTGACACATCAATGAATGTTATGCAAGTCATATTTATGGAAAAAAATTACGAAGCCTACCTTGTCAAAACCGTCGAGGCCCTTGGGGGCAAGGCGTTCAAATTCAACAGCTTAAGCAACAGAGGGGTCAGCGACAGAATCGTGTGCCTGCCGGACGGTAGCACATGGTTCATCGAGATGAAAACAGAAACCGGGCGGCTGTCCGCCCTCCAGAAAGTGTTCGCCCGGGACATGGCGGCGCTCAACCAGAAGTATGCGTGCCTCAACTCAAAGGAAGCTGTCGACCGATGGGCCTGCGAACTTACTACAACGAAATAGATCCGTTTGCTGCGGCATGGCTGCGCAATCTAATCAAAGAAAAATTGATTCCTGACGGGGATGTAGACGAAAGGTCGATAGCCGATGTTCAGCCAGTGGATCTTAAAGACTATGCCCAGTGTCACTTCTTCGCCGGAATCGGAGGCTGGGCCTACGCCTTGCAGCTCGCAAGATGGCCAGATGACGAGCCTGTCTGGACCGGCTCCTGCCCCTGCCAGCCATTCAGCGTCGCCGGGCGCGGCAAGGGAACAGCCGACGAGCGGCACCTCTGGCCAGAGTTCCACCGGCTCATCCGCGAGCGCCGCCCTTCAATCGTCTTTGGCGAGCAGGTTGCAAGCCGCGCTGGGCGTGAATGGCTCTCCGGAGTGTTTGCTGACCTGGAAGGCGTGGGATATGCCGGCGCGGGAGCCGATCTGTGCGCTGCGAGCGTCGGCGCGCCGCACATCCGGCAAAGGCTTTACTGGGTCGCAAGAGCCGTGGCGGACGCCAAACGTGACGGAGCCGGGCATTTCGCAGGAGCGATTGCTGACGAAGGACGGCGAGCCGTGGACGCCGGGGCAGAGAGCTTACGACGCGGAGACGGGGCGCGTTTGTCAGGTGGGACTGACGCACGAGATCCGCGCGTCGTGGCCGACGCCGACAGTCCCGAACGGCGGGCGGCAGCCGAAGGGCGGCGCCATGACGACGACCGGCCAGACGCCGGACGGCAAGAAGCGCCAGGTGGATATCAATTTCATCGCGCAGGCGACGTGGCCGACGCCGACGACGAGGGACGGCAAGGACGGCAGCTTCTGCCCGAATGTGCCGACGAACTCTCTCCTTGGTCGCGAGGCGTGGAGTGGCGACGGGGAGCCGACGGAAAAGAAAGGCGCGTTAAATCCGGAGTTCGTCTGCTGGTTGATGGGGCTCCCAATAGAGTGGGACGGCTGCGGGGTTACGGTAACGCGATCGTCCCGCAAGTCGCGGCAGCGTTCATAAGAGCGTGCCTATGAACCTTCGACCCTATCAGGAAGTAGCCGCCGATTTCCTGTTTGAGCGTGATCGTGCGATGATCCTTGCGCCAGTCGGCGCGGGCAAAACAGCCATCACGCTGACAGCGATGCAGGACATGACAGAGCGAGGGCTGGTCCGGCGCTGGCTGGTGCTGGCTCCCAAGCGCGTAGCGCAGTCCGTCTGGCCAGTCGAGCGCCCGAAGTGGGCTCCGAAACTGACTATGTCCGTCGCGGTCGGCACGCCAAAGCAACGCCGCGCGGCCTTCAAGGCCGACACGCAGGTCGTCGTCACCAACTTCGAGAACGTCGAATCAATCGAAGGGACGTTTGACGGCGTCGTCTTCGACGAACTGACGCGGCTGAAGAACCCGTCCGGCGTTCGGTTCAAGAAGCTGGAGAAGCTGATCGAGGGCGTCGAGATCCGCTGGGGCCTGACCGGATCGTTCACGTCGAACGGGCTGGAGGACGTCTTCGGCCAATGCAAGATCGTGGACCGCGCGCTGCTGGGCCGGTCAAAGGGCGCGTTCATGCAGCAATACTTCTGCTGCATCCACCGCGAGTTCGGCATGTGGGAGCCGTTGCCCGGCGCGCTGGAGCGCGTCATGGAGACGATCAAGCCGGCGACCTTTGTCCTTGATCCGGGCGAATACAAGGACCGGCTGCCCGAGCTGCACACGGTCGAGATGCGCTGCTCGATGGATCTGGAACCCTACAACCGCATGAAGAAGGACTTTGTGCTGGAGCTGGGCGAGACGATTACGGCGCCGACCGCAGCGGCCGTCACGACCAAGCTACAGCAACTGGCCGGCGGGTGGGTCTACGGCCCGGCAGGCGCGGAGTGGCTGTCGACGCACAAGTATGACCTGCTGGACGAGATCCTCGAAGAGAACCAGCACGACAACACCATCATTGTTTACAACTACAAGGAGGAGCTGGCCGAACTCCAGCGTCGCTATCCGAAAGCGCGGATGATCGACGGCGCCATCGACGACTGGAACGCCGGCAAGATCGAGCTGCTGCTGCTCCACCCCAAGAGCGCCGGTCACGGGCTGAACCTTCAGCACGGCGGCAACAAGATCGTCTTTTTGTCCCTGCCGTGGTCGCTCGAACTTTATGAGCAGACCATCGGCCGGCTGCACCGCTCCGGCCAGACGCGCGACGTGTGGGTCTACAATCTGATCTGTGACAAAACTATTGACGAGAGGATCATGCAAGCGTTAAAGGATAAAAGATCTTTAGCAGAGGTGGCGCTGGATGAATTACAGAGAACTGCATGAAATCATCATGGATCTGTCGGAGACGGAACTCCGGCAGATGCTGGAGGAGGAGCGCCGCGGCGACCGCCGACGCACCTTTATGATCCGCCTGCACCAGCGCCTGTGCGCGCTGCGGGCGCAACGGGAGCGGGAGGAGATTGAGCGTGTCTGTTCAGCAAACTCTTGAGGATCGTAACGCGACGCACGGCGACTTTGCCGATCATGCGCGCGCGACGCAGATGCTGAAGACGGTGATCCAGAATCAGCCAGGCTGGAAGGATCTGAACGCCATGCAGCGCGAGTCGCTAGACATGATCGCTCACAAGATCGGGCGCATATTGGCCGGCAATCCGAACCACGCCGACCACTGGCATGACATTCAGGGCTACGCCAAGCTGATAGAGGACCGGCTGTGAACAGGGTTAGCAAATACATTCACGTCCGCAGCGGCATCTCCTGCGGCCCCGGCGACGGGCGCCGTGTGCTGCTGTCGTTACCGCGGGTAGAATGGCTGGAGCGGCAGCCGGACTACGAGCCGTGGCCACCGCTTAAAGAGCCCGTGCCCGTGCCCGTGCCGGACTTTCAGCCGGCGCGCTACGACCTGCGCCCGCATCTTAGGCGCCATGAACTGTCGCAACGTCAGCGAGACGCTTGGGCGATGCATCTGGGCGGGGCATCGAACCAAAAGATTGCCGAGTGGATGGGATGCACGACAAACGCCGTCGGGAAATTGTTGGCGCAGGCGCGGGAAAAGCAGGGGATAGGACTGGAGAAATGAGCATCAAAGGCGTCGGCAAAGCCGGTCAACACAACGTCTTCATTCTGACCGACCGCGAGAAGCAGGTCTGGGAGATGCGCAAGACGAAAAGCACGAAGGAAGTCGCGGCGATCATCGGCACGTCAGAAGCAAACGTCCGCAAGTTGTTCGAAAACGCGAGGGACAAGGTATGCTCAGATGGCTCTACTGGGTAATCGCTATCCTGACCGCGCTCATCTGGGCGGCGGTGTTGACGTTTACGAATAATGATGGGGTGGGGTGATGACCGAGCAGGAACGTGAAGAACTGATCGAGCAGATGGCGAATGCAATCTTTGCGTCCACACATTCCAACGGACGCTACACTCTCGCAAATATGGCCCGTGCCGCACTCGCAGTCGCGGAGCCGGTGATACGGGAGCAATGTGCGAGGATTGCGGAGAAATCTTTCGGCATTCAGGGGCGTTATGCCCTTCATATCGCCGCCGCTATTCGGGAGGGAGGGGAGGGCAGACATGCCCGGGGATAAGGAAAGACGAGACTTTGGGCGGCGACTTTCGGCGATGCTACTTGACAAAGAGATGAGCATGTCGGACCTCGCAAGGGCTGTCTGGGGTGAAACCAGAGTTGATAGCCGTGGATATGGCGCTGTCGTGGGCAAAGACCGCATCTCCAGCTATTGCGCCGGTAAGACGCTCCCTACTGCATTGACCGCCCGGAAGCTGGCGAAGGCGCTGGCGTGCGATGTTCGCGACCTACTGCCTAACGACACCGGGGATGGCGGCAACGAACCTGTGCGCGTTACGCTTGACGGATCAGACGCAACCAGACTCCGCGTGCGGATAGACGCGTTGCTGCCGCCGGATATCGCCATGCAAATAGGCCTGCTCGTCGCGGAAGCCGTCACGTCAGGCAATAACAAAGAGGCAGAGCGGTGAAAGACGCGTTCGGATTTGCCGCGCCCGCGCCGCTATTCTGGGAAAAGTTAAAGCCGAGGCCGCTTGTCCAGAGCCTGACGAAGCTCCTTGATCTCGTCCCGCAGCGCTTCAATCTCGTCGGTTAAATCCTTGACCCGAGCCTCGTAACCGTCAATCAGCGCCTGAAAGTGGCGGGTGATGCTGTCCATCTTCGACGCCGCCGCGTCCGCCTCCAGCTTGGTGGTCTCGGCGGCGGCTTTCTTTCTGCCCATCCAGAATCCGATCAGGCCAACGGGAGCCGACAGCGCGGCGCCGTACTCTTTCAGAGCTTCCAGAAACTCCTGCGCCTCTCGTGTCATTTAATCCATCCGCACTTCAGGGCCATGCCGACCGCGTTGTGTTCCTTGATCTGGGCGATTGTCGGCTTGGTGTCGTGCCGGCTGTAGTAGATTGCCCGCGCGGCGGTGCAGAAGTCAGTCCCTGAGAAACGGGTCTCGCTCGTCGATTGACACGCCGTCACGAACGGTAGCAGCGCGAACAGCTTCGCGAGCCGCCACGGCGATCTGGGCGTCGCGGACCTGTTCGTTGAGAGCGTCAAGTCGTTCCTGCACACGGCCTGCGTCCACCATCTTTACGGCGTATAGCCACTCGAAGATCTTGCCAGCGACCGAGAACAAGCCGCTGACAACGGAGAGGATGGCAAGGATCACCGCGTCCCGCCGGTCACGTTCCAGTCCTTGGCCGCGATCAGACCGATGGCGACCAGTGCGCCTTGGAGATCTTCCCAGTTAATCGACTTCGTCTGCCACGCATTCCATACGACCGTCATCAGCGCGAGGATTCCGGGGATCGTGGTCATCCAGTTAGTCAACATTTCGGCACTCCGTATAGTTGGGCCTTACCTGTTTGCATACCACCTTCTGGCGTAGCCGGCCAGAGTTCTCGAACCCCGCACCCTCGACCGAGCAGCCCGTGAGCAGCGCCGCGCCCCAGAGCAGCAGCGAGAACATCGTGGACCAGATCAGAAAGCGAAGAGTTTCCTGTATCATGTCTCGATCTGCACATGCGGTCCGTCGACAATCGACTTCCAGTAAAGTCCGTAGGTGATCTGGTTCGTCAACCCGAGCGCCTTGGCCGCCGGCTTGAACGCCTTCTCGACGATGGTCTTGTAGTCTTTCAAATCCCACGAGACCTTACCGCCCGGCATAGCGACGAAGTCGATGGCCTTACCGCGGAGATGGTAGCTGTTCATCGTGCGGCTCTTGCCGGTCTTGACGAGGTAACGCTGCCGCTCCTTCGTGCGCAGACCCTCGGTGATCTCAAACGGGATCGGTGAGATCTCTCTCGCCTTCTTCGCCAGCGCGATCAGGTTGGCGTCTACGCCGCGCAGGCGGCTGATGGAGGTTGCGTTGAGCTTTGTCATCGGGCCATCGCGTTTGCAGACTGAGAAAGTATCGGCATCGCCAGCGTAGGCACACCGACATTGAAAGGAACGGCAGTCGGCGCGCCGCGCATCATGGCGGCCGTGTTAGCCGCAGCCCGGCGGGCCAGAACGTTACGGACAGCTCGCCCACCCGCGCCAAGCAGCGCCGCGCTGCCGGCGCCATAAACGGCATATGGGTCGTCGCTTTTCACGCCATACGCACCTACTAAGCCTTGCGACAACAACATTGCCGGGCTACGTGTAGGCGATACCATGCTGGCAAGATTAGCGAGCGTTGACCCCTCCTCGCCGGCAGCGATACGACGAATCATGGCTTTTTCATCTGGCGTAAATTTCCGCATCCGGCCTTCATTCTTGGCCATTGAGCGGAACTGCGACTCAATATTTTCGGCGGAGCCACCAGACAGATTGGCGCGATCAATCAGATGCTCAATCTCGGCGCTCTTGGACATCATGCGGTAATCTTTTATGCCGGACATGAGAGCGTCGGCGGCTTCTCTTCCGGCACCGGACATACGCGCCGCGACATTTGTATTCCGATCATTAGTGACAAATTCGTCGAGTTTGTCTGTCAGAATGCCGGCCATACGACGCACATCTTTTTCTGAATCTCCGCGCAGCACACCAAGCATTTGCCGGGCGTTATGCAGGCTCTCCATCGTGAGAGGCTGGCTACCTAGATCTTTCAGCGCGTCAACGGCGACTTTTACATCGGCAAATTTACTGAACCGAGGATCATAACCCTTGAGGTTAGCCTCGATATCATTTGCAAATGTCTGATATTTAGCTGGGTCATACTGCACACCCATCGATGTGGCGCGCTCAAACGACTCGGCCGCGCGCTCACCAAGCGCCGCCGTTGTTGGCGGTTTGCCGAGAGCGCCCATGACACCGCGTTGACCAGCCGCCAACGCCGACTCAGCGCCGCGCTGTAACCCAGCCGCGCCGCGAGCGCCTGCCAGACCGCCGCCAACACTGAGCGCGAGCAGCGCGCGAGGGTCTTCAATTCCCACTTGCTCAGCACGAACGGGAGCAGCGGCCGCGCCCGCACCTGCGCCAGCCTGCACCAGCGGACGTTCTGCCATCGTAGCCAGCACATTACGCGCCATGCCGGGTGCCGCGCGTCGCGCCAGCACATTAGCCGCGCCTGCGCCGGTCAGCGCGCCCGCGCCGCCCTCGGCCGCAGCGGCCAGCAGCTCTTCGGCCTCCGTGCGCGGGCGGAACGACTCGGGCGTCAAATAGCCGCGCACGAGTTCAGACGGCGTCCGAACCTGAGACGTGCCAAGTTTTGGAGCGGCTAAATTGTAGAGTGACGTCGCCAGATCCGCAGCACCCAACCCCCCGGCGACCAAAGCCGCGCCGGCCGGCCCACCGACGAGTCCGCCAAGCCCGGCAGCGGCCGCCATCGGCGCGACAGCGCCGCCAGCAACTTCCGCCGCGCGTCCGGCCGTCAGACCCTCAGAAGGCTGGCGCATCATGCCAACCCGTTCCATAAGGTCTTCTTGCGTAATACCTTCGGGAACGTTGCGGATAATGGTTCCGTCAGGAAGTCGAACGTCCATTAGCGCCTCTTGGGAAGTTGGCTAAAGTCAATCACACGCGGCGCAGTCTCAACGGCCAGGGCTTCCGGCGCTGCTGCCGGACCGGCAATCTTGCCTGACCCATACCGCGTCGAGATATCCGCCAGAATGTTGCGGACAGATTCGATGGACTGTGTTGGGTCTGACAACGTCTCCAACATGTTTTTCAACTCAAAATTGGAGTTGATTTCTTGCGCGCTCATGCCGGTCGCTTTTTTAATATCATTCAGCAACGCGCGAGTGAGTGTTTTTAGTTCGTTACGGCGAGACTGCGCAGGTGTAGCGCGCGCCTTCTCGGCTTCTTGGCCGATAGACGTGCCTCGGAAGTATGCATCAACGTTCTCGAGCGCCCCGCGTCTCTCGCTCGGAATTTCAGCCATCTTGTCGAGTTCGCCGTAAAGCGATTCCATGCGGCCAAGCGTGCGCTCTACATCCGTCTGTCCTTTGATGACGGTCTTTGTCCCGGTAGTAACGGGCTGCCCCGAGCCACGTATGATCTGTGCCTCGCTCATGCGCCGTTCAGCGTTTACGCCTTTATTGTCGCTGGCTAATCCCTCGACAGACTTGGCTATAGCCGCCGTATCACCGCTGCGAACCGCCTTAACTACTGCGTCGGGAAGACTACCGTAGTTATACGCGACGGACGCCAGCGCGCCTTGAACGTTGGCTGGCAACCGACTCCAGTTTTCTACGCCTGTTTGCTCGGCTGCGCGAGGGATAAACTCGGTGCGAACGCGACGGGAAAGATCTCTCTCGGCGTCTTCCTGGGTGACTTTCGCGCCGGGAACAACCGGCTGCACTCTACCTTCCGGCGTTGTGATCGTGCTACTGCCATAGCCAACACGATTGGCGTTGACATCGAAGTAGGGCTCTGCACGAAAATCCTCAAACCGCCTGAGCAGTCCTTCAGCGACATCCGCGCCCGTTGCGCCTTGCGCAGGCTCAATTACCGCAGGGCGAAGACCGCCGCCGGCTGTCTCAACATAAGTTTCGCCGCCTACTTCACGATACCTTGGGCGCGCCAATTCAGCCGCTTTCTCAGGCGACAAAATACCCATCTTCCACTCGGGCGTGTATTTGACGCCCTTCCACGACTCGGCCAAGGCGGGGAAGCCCGCCTCAACGGCATAGGGCACGAAGCGGTCAAGATCAGCCTGAGAGTTAACGCCCAGCTCAAACACGCGCTTCACTTCATCCAGCTTCTTCAACCGAACATCTCGTTCAGCAACTTCCGCCTGTCTAGCTTCCCGCGCTGCGGCCATCTGCGCCTGCAAGTCCTGATACTGCCCGCGCTGCGCCAAAGCGTTCATCTGCGCGCGCTGATACTGAAGCTGCTGCATTTGCGCCAAAGCGTTGACCGGATCAAATCCGGCTTCGGCCTGCGGCACCATGGAGGCTATGTCATAGCGAATCGGCATTGATCAAACCTCAATAACGAGCAAACGGGTTTAAGTCTTGCTGATATGCCGCGGCAGGGTATGCAGGCGCTGTTGTTTGTGGCTGCCCATACATCTGGCTATACAGCGCGCCCGCCATTGCGTTGCGCCCGATCCCGCCCAGCGCGCCCTGTAAGGCAGACTGGCCGCCCATATAGCTGGAGGCGCGGGCCTGACCGGCCTGCTCAATCCCTTGACCAAGCGCCTGACCGGCCCCGAGCATGGTGTTGGCGATGTTGGTTCCGGTCTGCGTGCCGATCTGGCCAGCCTGTATAGCCGCAGACGATCCGGGGGCCGCAAGACCCTGCAACGCCTGAAGCTGCAACTGACGCTGCTGAAGAAAGCGGTTATAGGCGTTGCCGTATTCCTGGCTGCCAGCCTCTTGCCCATAGCGCGTCAGCGCCTTGCCCGTGCCACCGCTTAGCAGACCGCCGCGCGCAGCCGCGCTGCTCTCCAACGCTCGCTGGCCTTCGCGGAAGCGGAAGTCGTAGCCGGGGTCGGCCTGATAGTCCGCCATGCTGAACGGCTGCGCGTAGGATCCGTAGCCAGCAGCGGCCTGATTGCCGCCGATGCCGTAAAGCTCCTGCATCCGGTTGGTCGCCGCGACGCCGCCCAGCCGGAACGGCTCCATGCGGGCGACTGACTCTTCGTACATCTTCTGCTGCTGCTGGCGCGCTGCTTCAGCCTGCTGAGCCTGTATTAGCGCCGACATCATCGACGCCTGCGACTGGGCCTGTCCGGCCTGTCGGGCAGCGCCCGCGCCCATGATGCCGCTGATGCCGCTGGCTGCTGCGCCGCCGAGTGCTGCGATTGTAAAAGGGTCCATTACTGCCTCACGTATAGAGAATGTTGACGGTGCCGCCATCAAACGTATTGGCGCCCGTCCGAGTGATTCTGATCTGGGTCAGCGTAGCGGTAAGATCGGCTTTGCCTGCGCCTACAGTCAGATTGCCACCCAAGTATGTAATTGTTCCTGTGTGGCTGCTCGTAAACTTGTTGGTGGTTATCTGACCTAGCGTCATTGTGCCGGTAAAAAAGTTCGTACTGGCATTGACGCCTATCAGCAACCCGGTTGTAGAGGCGTTGCCGCCAACGCCGATCACCAGACTGGTAGAGTTATAGGTGGTCGTTCCATAAGCGGGAGATCCGCTGGTGCCGGTCCCTAGTTGTACAAGAAGATTATCCGTTCCACTCAGACTGACATCAGTAAAACAAATGGTTATGAACTTTACCCAAGACGGAATATCATTGAAATCAATGGCGGTCCCGCTGGTAGAGGCCTGAACGGTTGCAGCGGTCATTGGTCTGGCCGACGCGGCTACAAGACTATCTTTTAACAACACGCCGTCAATTGTGACGCCTGTCGCGGAAGTCAATTCAGAGATCGTGTCAGTCTTGACCGACACAGACGCCGCAATATCGCCGAGAACGTCCAATTCAACACCCGCCGATGGCGTTTTGCCAATACCAACTTCGCCGGTATCTGCGATATGGACGCGTTTGACGCTGTCGGTCGTAAACGTCAGCGCTCGCGCACCATCGGCGGCCAGATCGGTCAGTGACGCGCCGGGCGTAATTTTGGCGTAAAGAACGCCACCTGAGGATGTCATAGCGATATTGCCGCCCGACACGTCCAGAGATTCGGACGGTGAGATCGTTCCGATACCGACTTTGCCCGTGTTATCAATGACGGTCGAAGTAGAATCCGGGTCCGCGCTGTCCTGCACGCGGAGCGCGTAACCTGTGCCGGTTTGCGTGATTTTTAGCGCCGGGCTTGACGAGTTGGTGTCTATCGTCACGTTGCCGGACAGCGCCGGAGACACGCCGGAAGTCGGCGCGGAAATGTTGTCTACGGTCCAGATCTCAACATCGTTGGAATCGGCCAGCTTGAACTTGTAGGTCGCACCGCCAAGCCAGATGTTGGCCTCGCCCCGGCTGTCCAGAATGACAGGGTTTTGGTTGGGGGTGCCGCCCGAACTATCGGTGTAGGTCGCTTGATCCGTCGTCGTCCCGGCAATATAGGTATAAAGCCTTCCGCCGACCAGCGGCGCGCCGTCAGCGGCAAAAAACTGCATTTTGGCGGTAGGAGTAAGAGCTGCCATTTATCCACCTACACAACTGGTTACGGTCAGTATGACCGAAGGAATAGCCGGGACCGGAGCCGACGCCGCCACATAAGGAATCTGGACGCTTGTGCTGTTGGCCGAATACACCAGCTCGAAATAGTCACCCGCCTGAAGGTTTAGCACAAAATTCCACGCGGCGACAGCAGCGTAGCCCGATCCGCCGTTCAGCGATACCTGAGTTGCCGAGTCGTCCACATTGACGCCATTCACGCGGGGCCAGATATATACATCGTGCTTGCCGCCACCCGTCTGCGCGATCTGCGCTGAGAACTGAAAGTTATACGTAGCCGTATTGTCTACATATATGCGGGACGTTGGTGTGCCAACATAAACGCCATAGACCAGATCCGAGCCATCGGCGCGGGTGAACGTGTTATTGAACGTAAACGTGTATGCCGTATTGATGACCGCGACAGTGAAGGTCGTCGTGCTGTAGAACGATCCGTAACGCCGCCCGGCTTCGACGGCTATATACATATTGTAGAACCACCGATACCAGGGCCGCGAGACGAAATTCGATAGCGTATCCCAGAGTTGGACACGCGCCGCCGGTATGAGGGTGTTGTTGGCTACGTCAGGCATTGGTCGGGCTCAGAATGAGTTCAGCGCCCATAATGGCGATTTTGACCGGATCGGTCCCTGACACCTCATATACACGGTCGCGGATCTTGGTCGTCATGCCCAACCGCCGCCAGATGACGCGTTTGCCATATTGACCGATCTGGCCCATAGATTTCCAATGTTCGTTCGACCACGTATGGCCGCCATCATCCGACCAGCGCAGCATTACCTGTGGATCGGAACCTTGTCCGGTTGAAAGCCCGACACCGGATTCACAGTCTAGCTGAAGACTATGTTGCGTTGTGCGTTTTAGATCGTTCTGGCCCGTTGGCAGCGCCCGCCATGACCGCAACCATTTCTGGATTGTGTCGGCCTCTGCGTAGACATTCATATCATAGGCATAGAGCGTTCCGGCAACATAATCGCCGATAACAATCTCGTCAGCAAAATTCATTTGATTTTGCCCGCGATGGCGGGTGAAAGCGTTATTTTCCCATCCAGCGCGCTCATGCCATACGCCGGTCGAGACATCGTAAACCCATGTCGTATTGGCGGTCGGGAAGTTAAGGACGTAGAAGGCGTGGCCGTCCTGCTGGTAGGTATAGGCCACCGCGTCGGCCAGCGTCGTGTATTGCTGGATCTGCCACTCGACGGCGTGGGTTGAGATACGCTCGCCGGAGTAACCCTTGGAGCGATAGACGATACCGTTACCGCGCGCGTCCTTACCGAGCCAAAACAGGCCGTTGTCCAGCTTGGCGACGGAGTAGGGGGCTTGACAGCCGATCTCGTTGAACGCGCCCTGAATACGGGCAAGCGGAAAGTCCGGCAGCCCGGCGTTATACCAGACCTCGACCGATGTTTGCCCGAACAGCCAGACCTCGCGATGGTCGACGATCAGCGTGACCAGATTGTCGGGCGAACCTTCGGCGCTGGCAAAGTCCAGCGGGTCTACAGACGTGCCGTCGTAAAGCGTGGTCACCCAGAACTTCTGGCTGTTCGGCTGGTTGTAGACGAAATAACCATCGATGAACCCGACGCCGACTGCGCCGTAAAAATCCGGGTCTGTGATCTGTGCAAAGACATCCGTGCCGGCGTTGTAGATGTAACCGTTCGCGCCCGCTGCGATGAATAGCTGCGTGCCGTTGTCAACCATATTGACTGGATCTACGCCGGCTACGTTCCCTTTATCCGTGTACGCCCAGTTAGAGTCGATCCTGTAGAGCCGCGTTCCAGACACCGCGTAGGCGTAATCCCCAAACGTCCAAAGACCCCGCACCGGCCCTGTCGGCAACTGCACAAGCTGACGAAGCCCCGGCGCGCGTTGGAGGAACGCCGGCTGTTTGCCACCGTCCGGAACGATCTCGGGGAAGAGATTCACCATTCTGTTGTCCGCAGCGTTGACGCTGCGGGCTCGGTAACTGGAGCCAAGGATAGGCGTCTGCATCAATAGTTCCCGGCAAAGATATTATAGCGCTGACGAGTCCCCACGATGCTGTAGGGCAGCGCCATAATATCATCAGGGTTGTTAATGCGCTTCAGATTGCGCTTGCTATACATGGCGATGCGCTGCACCTGCGCCGACGGTTCGACGCCAAACTCCGGCGCAATTTCGCAGGCCAGATTGTAGCGGAACGCCCGCAGGTAGCCGGGCGGAAACGACAGCGTCGTCGCCAGCGTCGCGGGATTGGTCAGCTCCTCGACCGAAATGATATGCCATTCCAGCGCGCGCAGAGGCACCGGATAGACATACATCTCGATGTCGGGGAACGTCATATTGATCCAGACCACCTGTGGATAGGTGCTGGTCACAGTCTTGACAGCGATGCCGTCATACTGCTGCTGGTTGATGATCTTGATGCCGTAGGAGACGTTGGTCTGCGGATCGCGGAAGTAGGTCGCATCGTCTACCAGAATCGGGCGGTTGCCGACGAAGTCACCTGTCGGTCCCAGCGTCCTTGATCTCTGGCTCGACGGCCATGTGAACACCTGATCCTGTGTCGAAAACACTGACAGGCGTTCCGTGTTCCAACTGTCCAGCATCTGATTGAGTGCGAACAGCGCGTCCTGAGACGTTTCCGCTGAGGGCGTTTCGCCTTCCGCGAGGACGCCCAGAAGCCGCAACGCTCCGTTGATCTGCTCGCCCGCTGTCGTCATCAGGTTCAAACCTTTCCCAGCCGTTCTGTTCGTCGTAGTCGGCTTCGAGATCCATACATGCAATCTTCACCCCGTGCCTGGGGTGACGAAGGTAAATTACAGCCATTTTTCACCTATGGTAAGGGCCAGCCGGCCCGTAGGCCGGCTGTGGGGTTAAATTAAGACGCTACGAGCGGAACCGAGAACCAGTCCGTCGTGTCATAAGCTACAAACAGGCACGCCGTCTTGGCAGCCATGCTGAACGCCGTCGAGCCAGCAACGCCGTTGATCTTGGCGCTACCCGGAGCATAGACTTTCAGAATGGCGTTAGCCGTATCATCGTTTTTGACGATAATGATGCGGCCTGCCGTAGGAGCCGGGATAACGACACCCTTGGTGGCATCCGCAGCCGTGACCCAGTTAAACGACGCCGTCATGGACGTCGCATCGGCGCGGGTAGACCCGGCTGCTGCGGGCTTGGCGACGTCTACGGCCAAAGTCGTAAACGTGCCCGTGCCAGAGACGGTGGCAGTAGTGAGCGTGCTTCCACTGATCGTCGCGCCTGAAATGGTCGTGCCACTTACAAGCTCGGGATCAGAGAAGGCAACGCCGACAGGTTTAGTGTTAGGCATTGCCCTCTCCTTTTACGCGACGCGATAAATCGTATATGCCGCCGTGCCAGTCTTACGGAATCGGAAGATGGCCGAAGACGGATTAGTCGTCGTCGCACCGTCAATAAGGACCGCGCTGCCGACGATGGTGTTGCCCGTGCCAGCGCCAAACGTCACGTCGTTAGCAGCATTGTCGCCAATGTTTATAAAGCTAACGTCAAAGCCGGTATTGACGGCAACGCTTGGAAAAGCCGCGTCGATAAGCGCGCCCGTCGGGAACGTATAGGTGCCCGCATCGGTGCCGCCGGAGTCAATAGTCACGATACCGGTCGCCAGATTGGCCGCCGTAATCGTAACCGTCGCGCCGGTCAGATCCGCCGATGCCGCCTGCGCGCGCATCAAAGGTTCGCCGCGCACGCCCGCCGAAAACTGATAGCCGCCCGTGCCCTGCGAAAGCGCCGGGGTGGGGCCGAAGGATTCGAGCGGATAGGACGCGCCCTGAGTAGTGATTGCCATGATTCAGAACTCCTAGTCTAAGTGTTTCCAAGATACCCGCTGCTTTATGCTGCCTATGGTAGTAGAAGCGACTTTATACTGGGCCGCTATTTCAGCATAGGGACGAGGGTCTTTAAGGATTCGTTTGACTTGGCGTTCAGTAAGGACAGCGTGCCCATTCTGCTCTCCGAGCGGGGCCCTAGACCGACCTTTCTGCACTTTATCGCGCATATTGTCGGCGTTGGTGCCCGGAAACAGATGCGCCGGGTTGACGCAGCTTGGGTTATCGCAGGTATGTAGCGCGTGTCTATCCTCAAGCATGTCCCCCGTATGCAATGCATACGAAAAACGATGCGCGCGGGTAAACATAACGCCGTTTAGCATACCTCTGAATATCCCATATCCGTCCTTGTCCCTACTAGCCTTCCAAGTCCAACAACCCTCGGTCTTCTCGACGGATCTGGCAAACCGTTCTTCAGCGGGCAACCCTCGGAATGTTCCGCTATGGCTTTTTATGGCCACTGGCGATCCATACTTCTTGTTGCGCCGCCAATGCTTGTTGCACAGCCCCAACGCAATAACCGGACTATCGCACCCTTTTATGCAGCAGACCTTATCTTCCACACTACGCCTCCTTTAAATGGAGGCGTAGTGTAACACGTCTATTCTACGCGGAACAATAGCTTTGCAAGATTTTCATGTTTACCTTGTAAGCCATTGAAACCAATAGAACTTAACCCCACAGCCTTACGGCCATTTGAGGCCTGATCACGCTGTAACCATAGAGTACATCGATGCGACACGGAAGTCTATCGTTGTTGATGTCATACTGACGGACGATACGCATCGAGATGCCGTTGTGAACCTGACGCGAAGCCATATCCACGCCCTGCGGCATCAGCAGATCGGCCGTCGCGAAGGCAATGGCGTCCTTGTGATAGACCAGGTTCTGCGGGTACTGCGTCGAGGCGGCGCCGACGAAGGTCACGGCCTTGCCGGACTGCGGCAGCGCGTCGACCGTGGCAAGCGCCTGACCGGCCGAATACATTGCCGGGACAGTGACCGAAGCCGTCGTGGACGCCGTAACGTCCGCCAAAGCGACGAACTGATACAGCGAGCCAGTCGACTCACGGGTCTGCGGGTTGACGGCGTAGCAGTCGGCAATCGTGAACACGTCGCCAGCCTTGATCGTCGTCGTCGTAAGACCCGTCAGAACGACAGTCGTTGAGCCTTCGGTCGTAACGGTCGCGTTGACCGTGACGGTGCCGGTGCGCGAGCCGGTCGTGAACTGCTTGATCGACTGCGACATATTCAGCTCGTCATAGCCGAGGATGCCTTCGCCGAACATGCCGTTCTTGAACTGCTTGCTGATGGCCGAAACCGGGTTGAAGAGGCCCTTCATGCCCTCGATCAGCGCAGCGTTCGCAGCCGGGTTGACCGTCGCGTAGCGCGGCGACATGACCGCAGCGTTCTCGTTCAGCTTCTGCTGGGCCTGAAGCAGGACCAGCGAGGTCGCCGGCGTCGTGCCGGGCGTGCCGACCGAGTTGCCGATATACTTGAAGCTGTTCGCAACGTCCGCGTCGATGGAGGCGGCAAGCTGCGAAATACGAGGCTTGAGAACGCGCTCAGCGAAGTCGTCCAACTGCATCGTCAGTTCGGCGGTCGTAAAGTTGACGCCGATGTGCTTCTGGCTGGAGACCGCGAGCGTGGTATACTGCTCGTTGTCGTCCTGAACCTGAAGCGCCGCGCCGTCCGTGACCAGAGCGCGGTCAGGCAGACGGATGCGAAGGGTCGAGCCGATCTTGGCGCCCTCAACCGCAAAGCTGTCGTCGTACTGGCGGTTTACGGTGCGGGTGATCACAAGGTTGTTCTCCAGAATTTCCAGAGCCTTCCTCGTGATCATATCAATTGTCAACAGAGAATTAGACATGATTTCAACACCTTAACGTTGTTGGGCCTGTAGCTTCCTGATCTGCCGTTGCCGCTCTGCTTCGATCCACTCCGAGGTCGTCATGGTCTTCAGCGACCGGGGGTCTGTCGTGTCATACGACGCGCCTCCGGTTGTGCGAGCCGCAACCGGCGCAATCGGAGCCGGGGCGGATGATGTTTTCCTGACCGGCGGGTCCGAGGTCAGTTTGGCCTCGATCTTACCGATCTCTCGTGCCTGCAAGATGGGCGATAGCTGGGAAATCCTTGCGGCCTCTTTCGGATTGCTCCCGAGCCAATAGATGACATCGGGTCCGATCTCGGACGCCTGAATTGTCTGGGCCATCACATCGGTTACAGGAAGGTTCGGGTTATAGGCGACCTGTTGAAAGTCCGCATATTTGTCCCGAGCCGTCTCCTCCAACTCCTGATAGGCTTCGACGATAGCCGCCTGTTGTCTTGCGGCCTCTCGCTGGGCCAGAAGCTCATGGGCCTTACGCTCAGCCAATGCCTCGGCATACTGCTGAGCAGACTCATAATCATTCGGGTCCGCCAGAGGGGCCACGGGCTTTTGGGCCTGTGACTCCGCAAGCCGCTGGGCCTGCTCTCTTTCCCACTTACGCTGTTCTCTTGCCAGGCGTTTGCCGACGATGGCGTCCAACTCTTCCTGAGTGAACGTTTTCGAAGGCTGTTGTTCCTCCGGCGTCGTCTCAACGGTTTCCGGCGCTGCCGTAGCTTCCGGTTCCGGCGCGGGGCTGATCTCCGCTACAGCCTGTTCATTTTCCATTTTTTACCTAGCTTTCCGGCCAGTCGGTTAATGTTGATATTAAGCGATCATGCCCACAGTTGCAACCCACTCCGGCGCGGGCGTGCCGTCAGCGGCGTTTACCCAGCCGCCGGGTGTGTCCATATCGCCCTGCTGATAGACGTATTGGGTAATCGCAGGGTCGAAGGATGGCGGGTTGGTCAGCTCGCCGTTGATGCGTAAGCGACCGTAGAACCCCTCACGCGGCACAGGAGTAGGCCACGGGTCGTCCGGGTTCGCCGGGGGAACGACAGGCTCGTAGATCGTTCCGACCACGTTCAAAAAGTAGCTGCCGCCCGTGGAGATGGGGCCGTTGACGATAATCTGCGGGTTGCCTTCCGCGTCGTCGTAGGTGAAACCAAGCCGCTCGGCGTCAGCCAGTAGCGCCTCGTATGTGTGGGAGTTGAAGACGATTTCCTGCATGTGGTGTTCCTAGTAGGGCGCGTTGACGCTACTTTTTTGCTTGAGGATGGCGTCTGGGAGCCGCTGGTTGTAGAGCGCCATTGAGCGGACATATCCGTTTAGATAAACGCCGTCCGAATACCCGCCAAGCCAACCTTGGTCTATTCCTGTGACAATGCTTCCGGTTCCATCCGTCTGAACAGTTCCGTTGTTTGCTACAGCGGCAAAGTCATTTGCTTTGATAGCAAAAGCCGCACGGAATATGGTTGTTGTTGTTGGCGCGGGGCTGTAAGTCAGGGTGGCCTGATTTACCGTCGCGACATTTACTTCGCTGGACAAAGAGCCAAGAGAGTAATAGTCGCCGTAGTTGCCGCCCGATATTTTTCGCGCATTAATAAGGTATCTGTTTGTGGCGACGGACGACACGGCCTCCGCCGCAAGCGTCATCTGCGTCCCCTGCAACGTCGTCAGCGCGCTCCCCGTCAACTGCGCGACATCAGCGGCGCGGGTGACGCTGGATGCTACAGTCGGGATGTAGCTGGTGGCGAAGGAGCCTGCTTCGAGTTGTGCGCCCCAGAGGTAAATACCAGACACCCCATCAACGACGGCAGTGGTTGAGGTGTTCGCATTAGAAACGTGCATTTCAATATATGGGTTAGCGGCGGCGGCAGTTTGGCTAAATACACACCGATACCACCCGTTACCGACATAAGTAATTGACCCAGAATATCCAGCGGTGACTGTTCCGACCACACCATTGTATAGGTCAAACCATACTTTGGATGAAGACGCGCCAAAATCGGTAAATGAAAGCCACCTATTAGTTGAGCCTGTAGCCTTCGCATAAACGGACGCCGTGCAGACGGTAGACGCAATAGTTCCTTGCCTAAGCATATATGGTGCTGTAGCTGATGGAACCATTAAAGAAGCTGTTTGTGTTCCATCTGGCGCGATAGCCGCATTAGCTGTTGGGGTAAATCCTGAATTGCTACCCCAAGTGCTAATAGCTTGAGATAGAGAAATTAAATTAACCCTCTGCTCCTCAATCAGCATCCCCCTCGGTGTCGCGGGGGTCGTGGACGGGTCGTAGTCATAGCGTGGCTGATAGACAGCAGCCGAGGTCGTCGGGATGTAGGCACGGGGGGATTGTTGGTAGGTCGCCAATTCACTCTGCGCGCCCCACAAGTAGATTGTTTGCGACGCCCCGGACGAACCCAAATAGCTGACAATATCCATCTGAGAAGCGCCGCCAGAAACAACGTTGCTTATCCTCTGCCACGATGTTGTCAGCGTATAGGATGTGAAGTTGGTGTCATCCCCAGAGATGGCGATAATCTCACCCCCAGATGCGCCGCGCGCCCATACGCTCGATATGACTTTTCGGCCAGCCGTGGACGCGGTGTATTGGACGACGCCGGGCGTTTGATTTGATGTATATGACGGCAGAACCAATCTGGTAGCTGTGTTGCCGCCAAGCGGGTCCGTTACCGCCGTGGTGTTTGCCGTTCTTGATGAAGGCCCGGCCCAATAGTCTACCCATTCTCCAGACGCATTTTTTGAAAAATCCTGCGAATATTTTACCAAATTCGCCGGTGCCCACGTCAGCGCCCCGGTGCTGTCGTAATACATCGCGTTGCCAGCACGGCTGAACGACAGCCAGCTTGGCGAGGCAATATCGCCCGCATAGGCATTCGTGTAGGCGCGCAGGGACGTATACCAGCCCCAGCCGTAGGTCGTGGTCGTGCCGGTGTTGATGATGGTCAGCGGCGACGTGCTGGAGGCGTTCACATTGTAGCTGGACGCTGCATTCGTCTGCTCGTCGATGTAGAAGGCTTCGACAAGGCGGTTGGTGTAGCCGGTCAGCGTGAGGGTTTCGGCTGCGCGGGTAGATCCATTTGGAATAAACGACGAAACAAAGTTAGCTTGTTCTACTTGCGCTCCCCACAGATATATCGTGCCTGTCGGGCTACCTCCAATATATACACGGGCATTAATTGATGTTTCGGTAGATGTTAGAACAACAAATGCAAAACGATACCATCCATCGCCAACTGATGTAGATGTGCAGTTTGTTAAAACGCCGAACGTGCCAGACGCAGTTGTTGATGTAACAGACATCGTTGTAGTGTTAAAGACAACATCGACGCGATTTGATACGGTAGCGTTGTCCCTAAGCCTCAAGGTTCCAGTGGCTGACGCGATAGTGCCAGCTTTTACATAAATTGAGACTGCGTAAGGAAGCGCGGAAGCAGACTTGGATATCGAAGCACTTGCAAGTTCAATGAATGTCGGCGTTCCGGTTACTGTTACGGGCGTGACATTTGTCCCATCCGGCCCGGATAAAGATGCCCCGGTAAATGAGCAGCTTGTAGTCGTCCACCCGGAAACTACAGAAACCAAATTCGTCCGCGCCCCCTCAACCAGCAAGCCCTTCGCAGCAAGCGTCACGGGGTCGTAGTCAAAGCGCGGGCCGTAGTAGGCGGACGTGGTGGTGGGCTGTGGGACGCCAGACGAATTTGGGTTTGCGTCAGCAGACCTCGGCGCGGTTTCGTATGTGATAGAAGCGCAAACGGCGTTGTAAACAAGAATATCCAAATTTGCAGTCGTTCCATAAGTCCCTTGAGTGCAAATATCAAAAAGACCCTCTGTCACCAGAGAACTAGCGTAGTATACTTGCGTCCAACTTGTTGTGGCCGTCACCAAAGATGGTATAACCTGTCCAATCAACAAAAATGTTTGGCTTGAGCTTGTGTTACTTTTTACCCAGACGCTCCGAATTGCTGTTGTCGTTCCGGTTACATACTGACGTAAAAGGCTATAATCATTGACTGTATTACCTGCGCCACGGTCAATTTGAAGTCTTGAGGCATTCGCCCCACCAAATGGGTCAGCTTGTCCGCCTGTCACAACAGGCGTGACGCCTGTCCCTCCAGTAATCTTCTGCCAATCCGTCGCATTATTAAATGCGTTGCTTGATAGCAGCAGATTATTCGGCGCATACGTCAGCTTGCCCGTCGCATCATACAGCATCGCATTGCCCGCGCGGGACACATCGCCGCCGGTGGGCATAGAGGAGACGGAGGAGAGCGTGGTGTAGTCGCCCAGCGCCGTGGCGAAGATAACGGACACGGTGGGGCCGAACCCGCCGCCGAACGGCACGCGGGGGCCAATTCCTGCATCATAATACTCCAGCGTCCTCTTGATTCGGATGTGGCCGGAGAGGAAGCTGCGAAGTAAAATCATGCGTAGTAGCTCACATTCAGAACCGCGCCCGACGACTGTTCGATAAACCGGATGCGGTTCAGATCGCCGTCATAGGTGAAGTAGGTGTCAACCAGCACGGGCATACCGACGCTGGCCGTCGGGTTCGTGCCGTCATCCCGCCAGCGGATGTTCTGCGTCGAGGCGACGATCAGCGCTGCGGTCGCTCCGGTCGGAACTGTCAGCGCCGTGGCGGCTGACAGGCTGGTAATCTGCTGATAGCCAAGGCAGACAGTAGTTGCTTTAAGTCCCATGATGTCCTCACGCAAGGAATTTGAGTTTGTAGAGCGTACTCAGATAAAGAGCGACGATCTCGTCGATGATGTTCTGCAACGCAGACTCGTCCTTGTCGCAGACCTTGTAGCGCATCTCTTCAATGTCCTTGAGCGAATCCTCAAGAAAATCAACGATATTACTCGTCTTCTTGGCTGATTGTAGCGCAATCGGCCCGATCATTCCATGGCGGCCCATATACGCCTCCGCGAACGTGTCCGCGAGGTCGATGATGCCGCCATAAAACTTGCCCAGAGCCTTGTGCTTGGCATAGGAGCGCGTGTTCAGATGCGCGGAGTGCGCCACGTCGCGGGCTAGGAACAGATGACCGATGAAAACTTCGCAGGTCACATCATCTCTCCCGTTTCGCGGATCGGCGCGTTGCCGGCGACCAGATCGCCTGTATCAATCGCCGCGGCAATCGTTCCCATCACTATATCCTGAATCTGCTCGGGTTGCATACTGTTTGCAAACGCCTGCATCCGCTTTGTCTCGGCGTCGTAAGCCTTGATCTGCGTGTTCTGTTCGTCAATCGCCAGCTTTTGCATGTCATAGCTCTGCTGGAGCTGCTGGATGAGCGCCGTCGTCTGTTCCATAGACGCCGCCATCTCCTCCATCTGCCGGCGCATGATCTGCGCCTCGGGCGAGCCGTCGGTGCCCTCCAGAACGGCCGGGTCCAGCACCTTGGCGAACCGCGCGGCCATCTCCTGCGCGCCGGGCCAGTCCATGTTGCGGATGAACAGGTCGCCCGCCACCTTCCACAGCTCCGGGTTGGACTGAAGCAGCATCTGCATAGCGTCGAGGGCTTCCTGACGCTTGGTCATGTAGCCTGGTCCGGTCGTGACCATGACGTCGTAGATGCCGATAGACGGGTTGTAGATGCGCTCGATCTCGATGCCCTGCTCGTCCTTAAGGACACGCACGGGCTCCGGCTGCATCGGGTTGATCCGCACCATGCTGACTTCATTGTCTATGCCAATGATGCGGGCCACACGTTCGGTGTCGTAAATCTTCGGTATAAGATCGACGATCTGGCGCGTGACGTAGCGGATGGCCCGTGAAAGGTTATCCACATAATGGTAAGTCGATGTGTCGCCTTGCTTCTCACGGGCAAGAATTGCACGACCCGTACGTTCGTTGGAGTCCGCCCCAATAGAGCTGTCGTATTGGCCCGTGGTCGACTTGATGTCATCAGCCGCCCCCAGCTTGGCCTGTAGCAGCCCTGTCTGGGCCATCGGAGGAGCCGCCCGTTCGGGCAGGGGCAGCGGATTGCCCGCCCCGTCCGTTACGTCCGGGTTGACCTCAAGATATGGCCAGTTGTTGGTGTTCGCTGTCTTCCAGTTGGTCTCGTAGCCCTCAAACTGGCCGCCGTAGCCAATGAACGGAGCCTTGGGCGCCAGCGCCAGCATCTCTGCTTCCTGGCTGACCCAGTAGTTATACATGCGCTGGGCGTCTTTGGCGTTGCGCACGAGCCCGGACACGTAGATCTGACCGTCGACCTCGAACTCGTTGCCGACGACGCGGATGACGGGGATGTGCTTGCCCGCCCAGTCGCTGCTCTCAAGGATTTCGTAGCCGTTCGTCTTGACCCACTTGACCTGCTTGCGGTCGACCGACCGGCTGCGCAGCGGCTTGCCGAACTGCTGCTTCAGCATCTTGTCCTGCGGCGTGCCGTCGAACGCGGTTACATTGCCCGGATAGAGGTTCAGGGTCGCCTTTTTATGCTCGTAATAGAAATACTCCGCGATGCGGATCGTCTCGCTGTTGACCCACATGGCGAGCGTCTGGTCGCCCACGCCCTGCGCCTGAAGCGACGAGATCGGCGCAGCGTCCGGGAACATGCGCTCATAGTCTTCCTTCAGCACGTCCTCGGTGATGAAGCACCACTCGGCGTCCGCGCCGCAGGGGTCTTGAATGGACGGGTCCATATAGACCGAGAAGGCGTTTCTGACACGCTTGATCTTGATGTCCTGATCGAAGCTGTCCTCGCGGCAATACTCCGTCACGAGGCGGATATAGCCCTCGCCGTAGGTGACCTGGTTGTCGCAGGCCGTGTCGTAGGCCACGTCCGCGTCTGACAGATACTCAATATGGCGCACGATCCCGTTGAAGATGTCCGCGACCTGCACGTCCGCGAGGTCGTCGGCCGGGATGACCTTGCCCTGCGGCCGGTTCTGCCGCTGCTCGTTGGTCACGAGCCGGACGTGCTGCGGCAGCTTGTTGATCGTCAGGCACGGCCGCGCGTTGATCGTCTGGCCCTGCACCGCCCCGCGGGTCGCCAGCACGTCCGCCGGCCATTGCCACTGGTTGTCCGGGCTGCCCGCCATGAAGCGTAGATCGTCAAGCTCGTCTTCGCGGCTGTCCGAGTAGGCTGAAACGGCGATCTTCAGCCGGCCGCGCATGGTGTTGAGGACGTCATCGTCCCCGCCAGCGACCGATTTAGCGCCTTTGATGCCGTTGTTGTCCATTATTTGCAGGACTTTCCTTTTTTAGCCGCAGCCTTGCGTTTTACGTCATACGCAATCGCAACTGCTTGTTTTTGCGGCTTTCCGGAGGCCATTTCCGCCTTGATGTTCTTGCGGAAGGCGTTTTTGGACGACGATTTCACGAGAGGCATTACTTTTTCCTCGTTTTGGCGGATTCCCTGAACGCCTTGGCCGTCGGAGCGCCCTTTGCGCCCGGTTTGCGCATCTTCTCGCCCGATCCGGCGGCGATGCGGGCCTTTTTGGCGTGAATATTGGCGTAGAGACCGGGTTTACTTGCCACAGTTCCACCTCTTCATGCTGGCTTTTGCCCGTTCGGCGTTCTTCGACTTGGCGACAACGCCGCCCATACGGGCACAAAACGACTTTTTGCGCCCCTCGTCGGCTTTTGTCTTCGGGTTCGGCGCCGGGGGCTTCAGTTTGCTGCCTGTAGCAGCATTATAGCGCGCCCTGCCCTTGGCGGTCAGGCCAGCGCCTTCCTTCGTGGACAGTTTCTCGCCGCGCCCGACGGACAATGATACGGATTTCTTGGCCATCAGGACGCCATCCATGATGATGTGTTCGCGCCCGAACCGTAGCTTATTCTAGGGCGATTGTCTACTCGCGCCTCTCTGTGCGCCACGGGGAAAGCGAAAGTAACGGCTATCGCGTCCGCGGCGTCGGGGCTGGCGAGCCCACGGGCTTTCATATCCTTCTTGCTCTCCAGGAAGATCGCCCCCTTCGAGTCCGGCTTCATCATCGGCCCCGTCAGGTCGCCCTTCAGATACCTGTCGTTCGGAATGCTCGCCGTCTTCAGCCATTCCTTCATCGACCCCCACATCTCGGCCCGCTTGTTGCCATACATGATCGGCTTGCTGCTGCGCTGCCCGAAGTTGACGCCCCTGATCTTGTATCTCTGCTCCTTGAGCCGGTCGACGACGCCCGCGCCCAGCCCGCCCTCGTCGATGACCACCAGCGCCGGCGTGTAGGTCTGTATGGCGTCGATGACGTGCCCCACGACCGTCATGGTGTCGTCGCCGCGGTGCCGCTGGATCGCGATGATGTCCCTGCCCTGCCGCACCGCTATGACCGTCGCGTCCGACCCGAACCGCGCCGGGTCCACCCCGATCACGATGGGCGCGCTCTGGTCCGCCCACTTCGGTCTTGCCGCCGCCTCGGCCACCAGCGACGCCGGGATGAACTGGTCATCCCCTGCGTTCGGAAACTCACCATAGACCTCGACGTGCGCCTGCGTGCTGTCCGGCCCATACTCGTCGATGATTTGCTGGTAGACCTGCTTGTCCGTCCCCTCGACCGATCTGGCGTCTACGATCTTGTTGCGCCAGAAGTCCCTCTTCGAGTTAAAGCACTCATAGAAGTAGCCCGAGTTGCGGCGCGGGTTGCTGAACGCCAGCCAGAACCTGTGCGGCGTGTTCTCCGTAAAGAAGCCGCTGGCGACCGACCATATACTGTCGTCGATGCCGCTGGCCTCGTCGAAGATCAGCATGACGCCCGCGAAGTTGTGGACGCCCGCGTAGCTGTCCGGATTCTCGGCCGACCACAGACGCCCCTCGACGCCCCAGTAGCGCGTGCCCAGCTTCAGATCCCGCTCGACCAGCTCCGTGATCCACTTGGCCGGGGCGACACGGGTGGCCGACACCTCAAACCAGTGGTTCTGAAGCGACATGCTCAGCCATTTCGTAATCTCGGCCCATGTGACGCTGCGGAGCTGCGATTCCGAGTTGGCCGACACGATGGTCGTCGAGCCGATCCGCGTCGTCAGCATCCAGATCACCAGCCATGAGACCAGCGCCGACTTGCCGATGCCGCGCCCGGATGACGTCGCCATCCTGAACGTCTCAAACAAAGCTGCATCTAACCCCGATCCAGCTACGCCGTCTCGGGCGTTATTGGCGCGGATGTGGTCTCGCAGCTCCAGCAGCACCTCGCGCTGCCATACGCGCGGTCCCTCGAAATGCTCCAGCGGCGTGCCGGGCTTACCCCACGGGAACGCCAGCCTCACGAAGGCCAGCGGATCGTCCTTGATCTGCTGGCTCCATAGCGTCGCCATCAGACGCTGTTCGTCCTGCGGTGAGAAGATTGGCGTCTGCAATTGAACCCTCGATTACCCGCATCTTCGCCTCTTCAAGCGCGGCCGTGATGCTGATTGTCTGGTTGACCTCTACGCTGACCGCCTGACGCGCCACCCATCCGTGGGTGTGCTTCAGTATGTCCAGCGCCGCCTTCGTATCCCCCGCCAGCGCCGCTGTGCGCAGCACCCCGGCCATCTCGGCCTCGGCCTCCGCGCGGCCGCGCTCCTCCGCATACTGGGCCATCTGGTCGCGGCTGACCAGCGCGCGATACTCGGCCGGGGTCATGTCCAGCGCAAACGCTAGCGCGTCCCCTTTCAGGCCCAGTTTGGCCGTCTGATAGATTTGCTCCAGACGCGCCTCGGTCGCGGCGATGACGCGCGGTTCGTAAGGTAGGCTAACGAATGTCATAGATTGTTAGATAGCATATCTGTTTGTAGACGCAATAATAAAAATTTTAGCAAAAATTGTTTGCGGACCCTTCGTATTTTTACAAGGAGATCCCAAGGCCGGCCCTCCCCGTCTACAATCACCCAAAGCCCATATGTCAACGGCCAAGAGCAAGAACGAATGTCAACCTGCTCTTGACCGTTTACAAACAGCCAACGCCTAACGGCGATGGGTCAGATTGTCATGCATTGCGCGGCTTACGTGCGCGCAACGGGATATCAGCGTTCGGCGTGTAGATGTATGCAAAGAAGCGCGAGCCGGGGCCTTTGCGCCAGCATATTGCCGCGCTGTCGGGGTCGGGAACGTCAGCGGCTGCTAGCGCGACGACATATGCAAGCGACCAGTCGCCAGCAAGATACCAGTCGAAAGCGGTCGCGACCGCGTGCGTGCGGGAGACGTAAGGCGTGCGGTTAGGCGCGTCATGGGTCATTTGGGTCATTTTGTCATGCCTCCAAAGTCCGTCCAGATTTTTGCAAAAATGCGTTATTTCTAACTTTTGTTTTATAGTGTTTATTTTTCTTAGAGTCAATAAAAAACACAACAATATAACCTATAGCCTCCCAAAGCCCCGCGTTTTCAGGCCCTTGCGATATGTCACCCCCATGACAATCCGTGACAATTTTTGCCAAAACCATGTCAAACAATACTTGACAAGGGCCGCGACCGTGCTAGATTGGCAATATTGTCATCTAAACGGGAGTAACGTAAATGCAAACGATATATCTAGAAGCGAATCAGGTTCCGCCGGCTTTGCGCGGCGGTTATGACGGAAAGAAGTTCGCAGCGCGCGTTGCCGAGTCCGTTTCCGTCCCGTCTGATGCCGGCCTTTGGTCGGGCGGTAGCCGGGACGTTTATACTCTAATCGAGCTCGCGAGCGGCGTGCGTCACCCTATGCCGGGCCAGTCGGCGTCGCCGTTCGATGGCGCGCGGCAAGAGCGAACTGTTACGCTTAAGCCGGGCTTTGCCGTCGTTCGGCATAGCACTTTCTGCGGCAAGGATATGGGGCTTACGTTCTATGTTCACCCCGACAATGCCGCGGCGCTATTGCCAGCTCCGACGGCCGACTTGTCGCCAGTCGAAAGGCTTGTCCTCAAATATACGAAAGAACGCAAGGCGTCCTATAACGGCCGCGACCGTTACGACATGGCGGCCGACGACATGCGTTACGGCGGGAGCGCCATCCGGGCGCTTGGCGTCGAAACTATGCCGACGCGCGATGAATGGGACGCTGCTAAGGCTCTGTTAATTTCTGGCGGCTATCTCAACAAGGCGGGCGCCATCACCGTGAAAGGGAAAAACCATGCTTGACTTTATCATCGACGCCACAATCGCCTCGGTCATTTTAATCCCCGGCCTATGCTACATTTGGAGCTGAAACTATGAAATACACCGTATCGATCCACGAATGCGCCGACGGCGGCGATTTTCCTCACAATTATCGCGCCGCTACCATTCGCGTTGACGCCTGAAAATCACTGGCGCCGGCCATAAACCGGCGCTATCATTCAACATCTATAAACAGGAGACACTAACATGCAGCTCAATATTCGTTTTCTCAAAGCCGCCGCGCTTGCCGTCTCCAAAGAAGAGACGCGCTATTATCTCAAGGGCGTGGCCGTCCAGGCCGACGCCAAAGGTGCATATCTTATCGCGACCGACGGCCATAGGTTGCTCGCGTTTTGCCAGTCGCGCGAGTGCTACGGCGGGGAACCGATCAATATCATAATCCCGGCTGACATCGTCGCCGGCGTAAAACTCAACAAGCACGTTGAAATTGCCGAATTGACGCAAGAGAGCGCCACCCATTGGCGTTTGGACTATGTTGGGACGTCCGTTATTTTTGCGCCGATTGACGGGACGTTTCCCGACTGGCGCCGCATTATCCCGAAAGAAACGGACGGCAAGCCGGCACAGTTCAATCCCGCCTATGTTGGCGATTTCGCCAAGGTTACGAAAGCGCTGGGACAGGGACAGACGGCTTTCGCCTATAACGGCGACGGGCCGGCGCTTGTCACGTTTGGCGACGATATAGACGGATTCGGCGTTCTTATGCCGATGCGAATCAAACGCGAAATACCGACGCGCGCGCCCGCATGGGCCACGGTCTAAAAATCACTGGCGCGGGGCAAAAACCCGCGCTATCATCCAACATTCATGAATAGGGAACGAAACAAATGAACTTACAGGGGCTCAAAGCCGAGTTTCGCCTGACGTATGACGGCGACGACTGGGGCCACGTTATGCACTGGTTTTTTTCAATCGCGGATGAAATTTATTTTAACCGCGATTTTCCTGTTCCGACTGAATGGAAATTCCGTCCGTCGCCGCTGGGGCCGACAAATGACGATGACGACTATACAACGAACTGCGTCCGCGAGGCGGACAATGAGAGCTTGCTCATGTTCGGCAAGATTATGAACCGCGCCGCCAGATTGCTGACGGCTCAAAATCGTAACTATTGAGAGGACAGTAGACTATGATACAGACAGAAAACTATGACCCCCCCGCGCATTGGGCGTGCGCTCTGCTATACGGCGACGAGAGCGGGTTGGAGACGGAGGACTGTGAAGCGCTGGAGGCGTTCACGGCTGACATGATCGCGCAATATGGGCAATGCCTGGCGATA
>Ga0208784_1000100_pt1 | contig 39371 bp, 55 predicted proteins | sample DEB19_08_DNA_FD_184531 | JGI IMG/M metagenome (GOLD analysis project Ga0208784, IMG submission 184531) | Aqueous microbial communities from the Delaware River and Bay under freshwater to marine salinity gradient to study organic matter... | ecosystem: Environmental > Aquatic > Marine > Coastal ... | reverse complement strand
CGGTGGAGGACGTGCGAGCCGTATTGGCCCCACGTCTCGGACTTGAGTCGGGTCTTATCAAGACTGACGACATCAAATACAAGTCGATTTTTACTGGTCAGCCGTCGGTTTCGGAGCGTTCACGCATTACGAAACTGTTCGACAAGATGCCGTCCCGTGCCATTTCGCTGCGGGCATCGGATCGTGGCATTGACGAAGCCGTTGAAAACGTGGATCGTTGGTTGCGTTCGACTGGCTACACGGAGGCTGAACGCGCGCCGGTGATCGAAGAGTTCGCTCGAGCATTCACGGGGGTGATGGATCCGCAGGTCAAGTCGGAGCGGATCGCCAAATTGCAGTCTGCTGCCGAATCCGCTCTGGACGACGAGCATCGTGCTGCGTTTCAGGATCTAATTGCGCTTCAGGACGAATCGACTGCGGTGTCGCAGCGGGCAGTTGCCGAGGGTTTCGTCGCGTCCACATTCGGTCCGTCTGCGACAAAGACTGACTTCACCCGCGCTTCGTTGCGTGAATGGTTGCGTCAGCCGAACCAATTGGGCCAGTTGCGGAACGTCTTTGACTCTGCTGTCCGATGGATGGAACAGGCTGGCATTGGTTTAGATGGCCAAACACTTCGCCCGACGACAAGCCTAAAGGTCGGCGTTCGTAACGCTAGGGGCAAGTTTGACCGTTTCGGCAATCGGCTCGGTGGGGAGATTGACGATCTTGTCAATGCTCTCGGCGGTCGAGTGCAGGAGTTCAGCCGTCGCGGGTGGGTGAAGTTCGGGGAATCGGCCCGTGACAGAGGCATGGGTACTTACCGTGGTGGCACGAAGAACTTCCTGCAAGGCATTGACCAGGCTCTCAATGCGATGACGTTCACGTCGGGTGCGGAAATGAGCATCGCCCAATTCGCCGAAGAGTTTGCTCGCAACGCCGACATCATTGACACATTGCGTCCGTTCTTTTCACGGGCTGTCAAAGAAGGCAAGAAAACCCGCGTCACCTCCGTCAAGGTCTACGGCAATGCCGGCGATCTTCTTGACCCCGTCACTTTGTTTGGCCGTGAGTTTCGTGGAGCGAGCTTTGAGGATGTCCTTGAAGCGACTCGCAACACCGAAGTGTTGTCGGTATTGAACGCACGTCGTCTGGACAATGCCGTCGATGAGTTTGTTGAGGATGCGCTGGCTGGCCGCATTGATGAGTTGGCTGGCTATAGCGAGGACGAAGTCAATGCGATGATCGGTCTGGCTTTGTCCGGCACGGAAGGCGAATCGCTCAAGGTCGCCCGCGCCATTTCTAAGCAATTGGAAGAAGCACAGACACGTCTTGACGGAATCGAACAGCGTTTCAAGTCGGTTGGTCTGCCCCCGCGTGGTACGGCCCGAGCCGATCTGTACCAAGTCGCTGAGAAGTTCCGTGGGATGGTTCGTGAGGGTCTGGTGCGTTCTGGCATTGACGGTGACTTGGCAGACGAACTACTCAACTCCTACTACAGCAACATCTCGGAGCAGTCGCTCTACGCTATTGACGAAGCGGGCAATGTCACCGACTTCGGTTTCGGCAAGGCTTTGTTGCCGAACGAAGGTGGCGAATTGGTTCCGACGGGTGGCGTGTTGGCTTCGCCTGGTCTGCGTTCCGAGATGCTGTCGCGTCACCTCTACCTGCCAGACCCGCGCCAAGTGCGTCGTTTGCAGTCACGCTTGGGCTGGATTACTGGCGTTCGCAAGTCAAACCCCGAGATGGCTGGCCAGTTGCGGTTGCCGGCTGCCATGCTCGAGTTCATCCAGCAGGATGTTTGGCGACCGCTCACCTTGATGACTGGTGGTTACGTTCTTCGTAACATCGCCGAGGCACAGGCCCGAATGACGTTGTTGTCCCGCACGTCGATCTTCAAGCATCCGATTCAGCACATCATGTGGGCATCGGGATGGAAGGGTGCTGGCGACGTTCTCGGCAAGGCATACCAGTTGGATGCACCGAACAGGTTCTTGGTTCGTGGCCAGCAGGCTGAAGAAGTCGCCAGTCTGGACGAGTTCATGCGGGCCAGCCATGAGGAATACATCGCCGCCATCGGTAATTCGTACCATCGTTACGGCGGTGACCCAGTTGCTGCCCAGATGCGGGCCATCCGTTCAGGCGATTTCCGTCCCGCTGCCAAGACGAATCGTACTGAATACATCGCAGGATATGCCGACGAATTGCGTCAGTTGCACGACGATCCGGTTGGGCGGATGCTTGCCCGTGGTGCGGATGAAGAAGCCGTCATGCGTTGGTTCAGGGAAACCCAAGAAGGTCGCACCCATTGGAACGAAATCAACGAAATGTTCGAGGCTGGTGTCCGTTTCGTGGATGAGACGGGTGCAGTCAAGACCGTCCAAGCCTCAATGCTGGATGAGCGGAACCTGCGTAACTATGTCAACCGTTACGTTGCTGGTCGCCTCAACCTGAAGGCTGGCGAGGTCGGGTCGTTGCCGGACAACATTCTGCGTGACGTTGCCGCATTCGGTCTGGTCCGCAACGGTGACGAGTTGGTGTTGACTGCCAAGGAAACGTCTGATCTTCGCAAGTTCTTCACCAGCCCAGGCAAGGATGATGTCGGCACGGTGTATGTCGTCAAGCGTGAAGCCAAGCGTGTGCGTGGTCGTCGCGTCGAAGAAGTCACCTACGGTCGTGTCACTTCGGTTGATGATATGGGCAACCGCCGCATGGTGCTGTTGAATAATGCGTGGGATGAGAACCGCAATCCAACGGCTGCGTTCAAGCGGGCGATGAACGGCCTGCTTGATGATCAAGCCACGGCTCCGCTCTTGCCCAGCAAAATCAAGTACGAGGTGCGTGTTTCTGCTGGCCGTTTGACCCGTGGCTCCCAGAGCGAGTCGGCTCGCCGGACATTGCAGGGTATGGATGGCGCGGTTGACAAGTTCTTCGGTCAGTTGTTCGGTCGTACGACTGCCTACCTTGACCGTTCGCCGTTGTTCCGTCAGCGTTACTGGGAACAGGTTGAGACGATTCTGCCCGTGGCTTCGGGCGATACCATCGCTGCCCTTCGCACTCAGGTAGCACAGACAGCGGAACGTCTGGGCATCAAGCCCGAGCAATACGTCGGGTCGAAGGCGTTGTGGAAGAAACTTGAGGCTGTTGATGCCACCCGCGCTGGTCGCCTCAATCTCGAGCAGTTGGACGAGTTCGCCAAGGGCCACGCTTTGGATGCTGTCAAGCGTGAGTTGTACAACGCAACAGACCGTAACAATCTCACGGACGTTGCCCGTGTCATCGCACCGTTTGGTCAGGCGTGGGGAGAGATTCTCCAAACATGGACCAAGTTGGTTGTCAGCGACCCTCGCATCCTGCGTCGTGCCAATGTGATGATCGAAGGAGCCAAGGGGGCCGACCCTGACGGCGATGGTCGTGGTTTCTTCTACAAGGATCCCGTGACGGGTCAGTACGTTTTCAATTACCCGCTGTCGGACAAGTTCATCGGTTTGTTGACTGGCCCCGTTTCGCAGGCTCTCAACAAGGTTCCGGTGTTGAATCGTTTCGGATCCGATGCCGGCGCAGTCAATGCCACCCTGACCGCCCCGATCCAAACGCTAAGCATGGGTTTCTCGTTGTCGCCTGGTCTTGGCCCAGTAGCCCAGATCCCTGCGTCGGTCATCCTGCGTAACGTCCCCAAGACCGATGAAGTGCAGAAGTTCTTGATGCCATACGGGACACCCGATCTTCGAGGTGCAGCGTTCATCCCGTCGTGGTTGCAGAAGTTCGTTTCTGGCGTGTGGGACAGCCCCGACACCAGCCGCGTCATGGGCCAGACCTATGTCGAAGTTGTCCAGCATTTGTACTCAAGTGGCGACTACAACACTTCCGACATCAACGACCGTGAGCGGATGTTTGAGGATGCCATCGGACTCGCCCGTACATTGACAGTTCTGCGGTCGTTTGGGCAGTTCATGGGTCCGACGCGGCCAGCAGTCGAGTTTGAGCAGGGCGATTTGCCGGTCGCGTTTTACGCTTCCGAGCTTCGCAAGTTGCAGGATCCCGAGCAGGGTGGCGACTACGACACGGCGGTGTCAAACTTCCTGTTGCTCTACCCTGACGCTGTCGCTTACCTTGGCGCAAAGACCAAGTCCCAGTACGGCGGTCTGGACATTACCGAGGCATACGGCAAGTGGGAATCCGAGAACGGCGGGATTATCAAGCGTTACCGTGATGTCGGCGGACTCTTTGGGCCGTTTGACAATACGGTGGACATGGCCGTGTTTTCCCGCCAGTTGTCGCAGGGTAAGCGGAAACGGCAGACTGGTCGAGAGGTAATTGACCAGGCTGAGTTCAACGCGGCTAACGCCGTGTACAAGAAGGCAGCCGACAAGTTCCCTGGCAATCGGACCGAGGAACAGCGGGCTTTGCTGAAGGCTTTGCGGACGACCCTTGGCAAGAAATACCCAGGTTTTGCGACGTTGCAGTCTTTTGACACGCAGAAGTTCAACCGCCAATTGGCGCAACTCCAGAACGCGGTCAAGGACGAAGAGTTGGCTGGCAACCCCGTGCGTGACGCTGTCGCCAACTACCTGTCAGTTCGTGATCAAGTGCTGGGCATCGCCGAGTCGCGTGGTCGCAGCAGCCTGACCTCGGCCAAAGACGGCGACCTGCGTGACCTGCTTCGGCAGTATGGAACCGCGCTGGTGAAGAAATACCCAGATTTCGTCAGGTTGTATGATCGGGTGCTGGCGCGTGAAGTAGAAAGTGACACGGATCCAAGTGGCGAGTAAAAAAGCACAGACAACCGATGCCACCCCAATGGGGCAGACACCCGACGACGATATTGCCGCCATCCTTGAGGCGATCAATGCTGCCGCTGCATCCCCTGGCCAGTCGTCTACGGGTTACCAGTCCTCGTATTACGGCGTTCCGGTCGGGTACAAGCGTAAGGACAAGGCAAAGGCTGGCATTTTCAAGCTTGACGGTTCGTTGTCCCGCGAAGGTTATTACGACCTGAACAACGACCCGTACGACATTTTGTACAACCGCATGAACGACGTTCTGCGGAACGACCTGCGTGACACGCTGTTCGCCAAGGGCTACTACGACACGAAAGACAAGCCGTCGCCTAACCGAATCACCAAGGATGACGAAGCCGCTGTGAGCAAATTGCTGCTTGAGGCAAACTGGACGCAGACTGATTACAACGATCTGTTGAGCCAGATCAAGGGCCGCCCTGACGAGCAGCCGACTGGTGGTGCGGTCAAGCGGTACACATTGACATCTGCCGAGGATCTGAAAGTCATCGCCAACCGCGTGGCCATCGAGACGCTTGGTCGCCGGCTGGATGATTCGGATGCTGAAGCATTCGCCAAGCTGTACCAGCGCAAGCAGTTGAAGTACCAGCAGCAGGATCAGTCCAAGATGAGTGGTGCTGTTGTTCAGCCTGCCGACCCGCAGACGATGGTGATGAACCAGTTGAAAGAAAAATACGCGGGCGAGACGGAAGCGTACGGGTACATCCAAGCTGTTGATCGACTCGCAAAATTGGTGGGGGCATACTGATGGCACTTGCAGGCGAACTGACTCCGCAAGAGCAAGAGATTGTTGACTTCTTTGCAGGCCAAGACTTTGGGCCATTTCCGACACGGGCCGAAGAGGCCGTCAAGGAAGCTCAGAAGATGTATGACCAAGCGCAGGTCGATGTTGACAAAGTGCCATTCGGTAGCACCGAAATTGGTAACGCTTTGCGCCGTCGTGAATTGGCGTTGGTCCAGTTGTTGCGGGCGAAAGCATTTCGTGCTGTCGTGGCAAACCGCTACACCGACCTGACCAAAGGTCCGAAGGGCAAACTGGCCAAGCAGGAATTGAGTCTTGCATCTCAGTACAAGGGTGATGCCACCGACTATCTGACGATCGCTACCCAACTCAAGGGTGAGATTGATTCTCAGAACGTGCCGGTGGAGCAGTACCGCCAGTCAGAGTCCACGACTGCGGCCATTGCTCTCGCCACAACGGAGCCAGAAAAAGCACCGTCAGGGATCCAGCCTCGACCCGCGCAAGGTGCTGTTGGCCAGACTGTCGTCGGCCCTACGGCCACACCGAGGGCTGGTGTCTCAACGGCAGGGCAATTCCGCATGGCGGAACAAGCGGCTGGTCAGCCGACCGCCGCGACGATGGCAGATGTCGAACGACGCAAGCCCGCTGCCCGTGCGACACGCAAGCCGACCACGCCCGCACCGGTGGACACGACTGGCATTATCCCGTCGTCGGTGACGCAAGGGGCGACGGATGTCAAGAAAGACAAGCGTCCGTGGCAGCAGATCATTCAACGTGAGTTCGGTGCGTATGCGGCGTACATCGGCATTGACCCGACGGTCGATGAGGCTCTCGGCCAGTTGGCCCGCAACGAAATTGACGGCACACGATTTGATGCCAAGATCCGCTCCAGCCAATGGTGGAAGAACACCAACGACTTCATCCGTCAATGGGAGTTGAAGGAACGCACACCTGGCTCTACGGCAACCAAGGAGATTGGCGACCGTGTGCAGGAGATGCAGGACTACGCCCTCGGTCAGTTTGGCGTAGCGTTGCCGCAGGAGTCATTGCAGGCTTTCGCCCGTGAATCGTTGCGTCAGGGGATGCAGCAGAACATCTGGCAGAACGGTGTTGGCTCGATCATCGTCAAGGGTGACAACGTCGGTGCGGTTGACCAATTGCGTTTCGGTTCTGTCGGCCAGACTCTTCGCAAGATCAACTCCGACTACGGCTACGAGGCTTCGACGGATTTCCTAAACAAGTCCATTGCCAATGTCGTGACCGGCCAGATGACGACTGCGTCATACCGTGATCAAGTTCTCAAGCAGGTCAAGTCTCTCTACGGAGCCGATGTTGGTGAACTACTTGACCAGGGTTACTCGGTTGCAGATATTGCACAGCCCTACAACCAAGTCGCTGCTCGGACTCTCGAGGTTGACATGGTGGACGTGGCCGACCCGAAGTTCCGCGCCGCGCTGGATTTCACCGACGACAAGGGAAACCGTCGCCGGATGACATTGGGCGAGTGGGAACGCAAACTTCGCACCGACACGCAGTACGGCTGGAGCAAGACCGAGCAGGCCAAGGATCTGGCACGAAACGCCGCATCCACGATTCTCCGCGCTTTCGGGAAGGTGCAGTAAATGTCCAACATTGACAGGACTGATTACACGTTCAGCAACATCGACTGGTCGGCATTGCCTGCCGAGTCGTTGGCTGCATTCGGTCAGACGGCAACGGCCCAGCCCGCAGCCCCCACGGCGACAATGACCCCAGCCGAGGCTGAAGCCGCTGCTGCTATTGCCCTCGGCCAGCCGACTGGTCGTCCTGCTGTTGAGGCTGCGCTGCCCACGGAGGCCGCCCCAACCCCAACGCCCCCCGCTGCCGAAACCCCACAAGCAGAACCGCCGCCGGTCCCGACTCCTGCGCCGGTTGAGACTCCAGCCCCCGCCGCACCGTCTGATGATGCTGTGCAGCTTTTGCGCGATGCTCTGAAGGATTACGGTCTGGACGGCCTTGCCGACGATGCGTACAAGTTTCTCGTTGACAACCCGACTGGTACGCAGGACGAGTTCCTTCGCTCGTTGCGTGGCACAGATCTGTACAAGACCCGTTTTGCCGGCAACGCGGCTCGAGTCGCCAAAGGCTTGCCGGAACTAACCCCGTCTGAGTATGTCGGCATGGAGAATAGTTACCGCAAGATTTTCCAGACTTACAGCATCCCGACGGAGTTCTACGACGAGACATCAGATTTCCAGAAACTGATCGAAGGAAACGTCGATGTCACCGAACTTCGTGACCGCGTAGCCAGCGGTTATGTTGCTGTCCGTGAGTCCAGCCCAGACGTGATCAAGCAGATGGAAACCCTCTACGGCGTGAACGAGGCCCAATTGGCTGCCTACTTCCTTGACCCGACTCGAGGTGCAAACATCCTCAAGCGTCAGGCTGAGGCTGTCCAGGTGTCGGCTGCGGCCAAGCAGGCTGGCGGGATCCAGTTGGGTGCGACGATGGCCGAGCGTCTCGCCGCCGAGGGTGTCACCGCTGCCGGTGCAAGGCAGGGATTCACGACGATTGCTGAACAGCGTGGATTGTTCCAGCCGCTCATGCAGGGCGAGCAGGCGATCAGCGAAGAAGAGCAGATCGGCGCGACGTTTGGTTTGGACGCTGCTGCACGTCAGCGAATTGAGACACGTCGCCGTCGCCGGCAGGCGGAGTTCCAGCAGGGCGGTGGCTTTGCCGAAACCGCTCAGGGTGTCGTGGGTCTGAGGACGGTTGGCGAATGATCGAATGCGACGGCTGCGGAGTTGAGTACGACCCCGTCGGTTGTCGTTGGCGTTGCCCCAAGTGCGGACTCAAGTCGTCATGCTGCGAGGGCGAAGCGCAAGATAGTTGCACACACAACGATTGATGTGTAAAGTTCTTCACGATCCCGAGTGGAGGAACCGACCAGTAATCCCCCTAGCTGGTTGCGTACAAGGGGCGACCAACAACTATGCAGCCATCACGGTCCTCCGCCGTGGTGAGGGCAAAAAGGAGAGTGCCATATGTCCCAGATCGATGACTTCGATTACGAGGATGACGACATTGTTGACCGAAACCCTTTGCGGAGTGTCAACAAGAAACTGGAGAAGGAACTCGCTGCTCTGAGAAAAGAGCGTGAGGAACTACTCGCAGCCAAACGAGAGAACGCTTTCATCAAAGCGGGCATCGACCCGAATGATGCGAAGTTCAAGTATTTCGTCAAAGGCTACGACGGTGATCTGACTCCAGATGCCATCCGAGAAGCAGGGATTGAGGCGCAGTTGATCGCCCCGCCGTCGCCGGTGTCCGCAAGTGCGGACGAGCAGGCCGCGTGGAACCGCACCGCCAAGGTGGCTGCGGGAGCCAACGCAGCACAAGCACCCGTTGATTGGAACGCACGAATCAACGCCGCCGAATCCCCCGCAGAGGTCGAAGCGATCATGGCAGAGGCACGAGCTGCCCTCGGGTAGCGAATACCCCCAAATCACTTCAACCCTGAAAGGAAACCCAAGTGGCCGGAGAAACAACCACCTCCTCACTTTCGGTTGACCAGACAGCATTTGATCGCCTTGCGTACTTCGCTCTGCGTTCGGAACTTCTGTTCGACCAGGCTGCCGATGTGCAGCCGACCCAGCAGTCCATGCCTGGTTCTGCCGTCACGTTCACGATTTTCGCGGACATCGCGGCTGCCACCAGCACCCTCAACGAGGTCACCGACGTTACCCCGACCGCTCTGAGCGACTCGCAGGTCACCGTCACCCTCGCTGAATACGGCAACGCTGTCGTCACCACGGCCAAGCTCCGTGGCACGTCGTTCCTCGACGTTGACGCTGCTGCTGCGAACATCATCGGTTACAACGCTGGCGACTCGATCGACCAGGTTGTCCGTGACGTTCTCGCTGGCGGCACGAACGTCGTGTACGCAACGGGTGGATCGACCGATCCGTCGAGCCGTACCACGGTTCAGCCGGAGGACACCATCACGGCAAGCGATGTCCGCAAGGTCGTCGCCCAGCTCCGTGCAGCCAATGTCGCAACCTTCAACGGTTCGTACATCGGCTACATCCACCCCGACGTGTCGTTCGACTTCCGTTCGGCGACCGACGCGGCTGGCTTCCGTAGCTCGGTTCAGTACACCACGGCGATGCCCTTCTACCAGGGCGAGATCGGCACGTTTGAGTCGGTCCGCTTCATCGAAACCCCCCGCGCCAAGGTGTTCACGAACGCCTCGGACGGATCGGGTTCGGCTGGCACGGTGGACGTGTACTGCACCCACATCATGGGCCGTCAGGCTCTCGCCAAGGCACACAGCATCACCGATGGCAACGGCTCCATGCCGAAGATCGTTCGCGGCAACGTGACCGACCTTCTCATGCGCCTCCAGCCGATTGGCTGGTACTGGCTCGGCGGCTACGGACGCTTCCGTGAGGCAAGCCTCCGCCGCATTGAGTCGGCTTCGTCCATCGGGACCAACGCGTAACACGGCTCAACTCACCTGACGGTTTCGACTGTCAGGCCCGTGTGGCAAGCCCCCTGCTTCGGCGGGGGGCTTTTGCTATTATCACGACCGAGGTAACCCATGTCGATTTCTAACTACGCCGAAAACGCTCTGCTTGACACGCTTCGCAATCAGTCGTTTGCTGTCACCACGACGTACGTCAAGTTGCACACCGGCGACCCTGGTGAGGCTGGCACGTCGAACGCTGCAACCGAGACGACCCGCAAGTCGGTATCGTGGTCTGCCGCATCGAGCGGTTCGTTGGCTTCGTCTGCGACGTTGGAATGGACGAACGTGGCTGCGACCGAAACGTACACGCATTGGTCGTTGTGGGACAATGCCAGCACGGGTAACTGCCTCTGGTCGGGTGCGTTATCAACGTCGGCTGCTGTCACGGCGGGTGACACTTTTCAGATCACGTCGCTGACGCTGTCGCTGGACTAGCGGGGTAGGCGGTGGCTTCGCCGCTCGACAGGCTCACAGACTTCACCTTCGGGTTTGTCAATGGCGGGCAGTTTTATCTCGGCCCGATCAAGGACCGTACCGCCACAGGGTCTGGTACTGGTTCGGCGACGACGGTCAATGTCGTCATCAAGTTCCGCACCGCGACTGGTTCGGGTGCAGGGACGCAGTCTGCTACTGGGGTGCATATCGCCCCGCGTACCGCTACAGGCTCGGGTACGGGTTCTGCAACCGTTGCAGGTCTACACATTTCTCCACGGACTGCAACGGGGTCCGGCACAGGATCGGATTCGGTAACAGGTCTACACATCTCGCCGCGTACTGCGACGGGTGCTGGACAGGGGACGCAGGCGGCGGATGGCGATTACATTCGTGTCCGTACAGCGACGGGGTCGGGTACGGGTGTAGGCACGGCTGTCGGGGCCATCGTCTATGCCCGTACCGCTACTGGCTCGGGGACTGGGTCGTCATCGTCTGTTGAGGTCATCGTTGTCATCCGTACAGCCACGGGTTCGGGGACTGGGTCGGCAACAGCGGACGGTTCTTCGACTCGAGCCAGGATGGCCACAGGGTCGGGGACTGGCACATCGGCTGCTGACGGGCTGCACATTGCCCCCAGAACGGCTTCTAACGCCTCTGTAGGCTCGTCTGCTGCGTCTGGGCTACATATTGCGCCAAGAACCGCTACGGGATCTGGGGCAGGCACACAGGTCGTTGTAGGGGCGAGAGTCGTTCGGGTGTCGGGGACGAACACGGGCAACGGGTCCGGCACGGCGGTGTGGGTCAAGTCTCGGATTTTCCGCGTCCCCGCCAAGCAGAAGGTTGGCTATGCCCAGAGGCTCGGCGAGTCCGATGCGGATCGACTGTTTTCTTTCACGCCGAAAGGTTTGCGGGCGGACAACTTGTACAAGCTGACGAACGGGACGTACACGACGACGGATCCTCGCCGGCCCGAACTGGTGATCAAGGTCTACTACGGTGGTCACGACATCTTCTTGGATGACACCGAAGTGGGAGAATTGACCGCAGCGGGCTACGGAGCGTACATCACCTAATGGCTACATTCAGACCACCGACCGACAACTTTGTGGCATTCGTACTGCCAGAAGATCCGAGTGGGAACTTCCCACTTTCCCTCGATGAACGTTTCGCCAACCAGATCGGCTACCACATTCGTAACGCTGCTCGAGGTCGCAACATCTACAAGCTTGTTGACGGGACGTACACCGACGGCCAGCCATCCGATCCCGACTTGATTGCCAAGGTCTACTATGGGGGTCACGACATCGAAGTGGACGAGCAGGAGGTCGCCGACCTGACTGCTGCTGGATACGGGGCTTACATAACGTGAAACATCAAGAAGTGCATCCTGACCTGGACGTGGAGGGTTGTTTTGGTTGCAAGGTTGCTGGCATCCGCATGGGTGCAAATACGACGACAAGTCGCGGCGCGGTTGTTGATGAAATCAACAAGCGTGAACGAGGCTGGCACAAGGATATGCCGGCGTACAAACGTCTACGTCAGAACGGTCTGCAACCAAAGAAAATCGATGGGGCCGCCGAAGTGGAGCGTCGTGCGAAAGAACCGTGGCAAGTAGAAACTGGCATCCTGCCTGACAAATGAACTATCAACATTGGAGGGGAATCACCGATAGCCGATACGGCTACGGGGCAATGTACGAGGGGTTTATCAACCATGTTCCGCCGTCAGTCACGCTGGACGAATCTGCATCGGTTGTTGTCTACATGGGCATCCCACAGTTGTTCCAGCGAGCGTTGAAAGGACAGCATCGTGTTCTGTTCACGATGTGGGAGACGACCGAACTGCCACCGGTTTTTCGGTTCGGGTTGAATCTATTTGACCAGGTCATCGTCCCCAATGAGCATGATCGTGAAGTGTTTGGCAAGTGGCATCCAATTACCACCGTCGTACCACTCGGCGTAAATACGACTGAGTACCATCCGCTGGATGTCCCGCGTGTGGATCGATTCCAATTTCGCGCCGGCGGCAGTCTCTGGCTGCGAAAAGGGCTGGACGTTGTGGTCGAGGCGTTCAACAGGTTGGCCTTGCCCGATGCCGATCTACGGATCAAGATTGCCCCTCACGCCCGTAATGTCCCGACTGGGTCGCTCGGGCCAAACATTTATTTTGACCGCCAATGGATGACCCAAGACGAGAAATGCCGCTGGTTTGCTGAGGCTGACTGTTTCATCGCCGCTGCTCGAGGCGAGGGTTTCGGGCTGATGCCATTGCAGACGATTGCTATGGGCATCCCGACGATTGTCAGTCTGACGACCGGACAGATCCAGTTCTCACATCTTGCAACTGGAAAACTAAATTGTGAGAAGAGGCCGAGCAGTAGTTACGGGTACTGGGACGAGCCAAATCTGGACGAGTTGTGCGAATTGATGAAGGATCATTACGACAACTCCACCAAGTATCGCAAGCAGGCCATGAAGAATGTCCCCAAAGTTGATCAGTTTTCTTGGGGACGGGCTGTGGATCAACTGGTGTCGGCTGTCCCCAAAGGACACAAGTTGCCCACAGCCACGGTGCAGGATCTGCCTGTCATGTTGCCGGTGCGGGCAACTAAACCGATAGATGCCACCATCGGGAACGCCCGAATCCGCATGGCCAAGGGGCAAGAAATGAAAATAACCGACGGTCAGTATCAAGTGTTGTACGATGCAGGTGTCGTGGAGGTCGCATGAAGCAGAAAAAAGCCTTTTGGGATACGAAGAACCCGAACAAGAAATCGACTCCGCTCACCCCGAAGCAGAAGGCGTTTGCCAAGTCTCGGGCGAAGAAAGCTGGGCGGCCATACCCGAACCTTGTGGACAATGCTGCCGCTCGACGGATGGGTAAGTGATGGCTGAGTACAAAGGCAAGAAAGTCAGCCTGAACAAGCCACGCCCGATCCGCAAGGGGGAGCCGAGTTACGGACGCAAGAAATCCGTGGTCTACGTTTCGGACGGTGGCAAGGTCAAGCGGGTCACTTTCGGGGATCCGAACATGACGATCAAGAAGAACCAGCCTGGTCGCCGGTCTAATTTCCGTGCGAGGCATAACTGTGCAGATCCTGGCCCCAAGACCAAGGCTCGCTACTGGTCCTGCAAAGCTTGGTGACGATGGGGTAGGATCAGCCCCATGTCTGCAAAAGGTGAGAAGTACAAGTCCAAGTCCGCCAAGATGCGCCATGAAAAGATGGAGGGCAAGAAGGAACGGATGATGGAGTACGGCAAGAAGAAGGCCGCCAAAAAGGGCAAGTGATGGCTAAGTCGATGCGTGGCAAAGCGGCCAAGATCCAGAAGGTCATGGGCGAGTACAAACGTGGAACCCTCCATTCTGGCAAGGGTGGTCCGGTTGTGAAGTCCAAGAAGCAGGCTGTTGCCATCGCCTTGACGCAGGCCCGCAAGAAGAAGAAGTGACCACAGCCGCCACGATCATTACCCGCGCCAACAGGCAACTCCTGTCGGGGACGGTTGAGTCCCGCAACAAGCTTGCGGCCTCTATCAACGCATCCACCGACACGGTCACGTTTTCCTACGACCTTGAGGGGATTCGTCAAGGCCAGGTGTTCGAGATTGACTCGGAACTGTTCTACGTCTGGGCGGTTTCGGTTGGCACGAAGTCTGCAACTGTTGAGCGTGGTTTCAACGGCACGACTGCCGCCACACATGATGCCAATGCGTTGGTGACGGTCAATCCTCGGTTTCCGCGCAACCAGTCGCTTGAGGCTCTGAACGACGAACTCGCCGATCTGTCGTCGCCGACGAACGGACTGTTCAAGGTCACGTCGCTGAACTTGGACTACAACGGTTCGGACACGATGATCGACCTGACTGGCACGTCAAACATTCAGGACATCATCTCGGTGTCTGTGCGGTATCTGACCGACGATTACATTCCAGTCAAGCGGTTCCGTCTCATGCGTGACGTTCCCACCGACGACTTCCCGACTGGTGTGGCGTTGCGGATGGACCAAGCCGTGCTGGCTGGTCGTCTACGGATTGTCTACAAGTCGCCGTTCACCGCGCTGACTGCCGAATCGCAGGACGTGACCACGGCGGCTGGTGTGCCGGCATCGTGCGATGACATTCTGGCGTTGGGTGTACAGATTCGTCTCATGTCGCCGAGGGAAATCAAGCGCAATTTCACAGAGTCACAAGGGGACACGCGCCGAGCGGATGAGGTTCCGCAAGGTGCTGTCGGTAACTCGATGCAGGCTCTCATGCGGTTGCGTCGTGACCGCATCACGGCTGAAGCGATGAGGTTGGCGCGTCAATACCCGACGCTGATGACGAAGGCGTAACGTGGCTACGCCGTTCACGAATCACCTCACGGTCAGGTTCTCGCCCGCTGAAGCGTTCTTTACGGGCAAGCCTTCAGCGACCCTTGTTCCTGACGTGTTTCCTGTTGCGATCAACGGTCGTGCGTACATGGTCGATGTCAAATCGGGCCAGTACGCTCGCGGATTCGAGCAGCGTGTCCGTGATTCGCAGGACATTTCTACGGCCCCTGGCGAGTCGTCCATTTCGACGGGTGGCTTGTGGCGGCGTGGTGAGGCTTCGTGGCATTTGGGTGCTGGGCAGGGTCGGGCCGATGTGGCGGATTCGGTTGCGTATCGGTTTGACGAGTCTAAGGGCATCAACGTCTGGACAAAGGGCGAGTTGTCGCTCTTGAATGCGACTAAGTCTGCGTTGACTTCTGCTGCCACGAACTTGCCGATGATCGAGGTCAACGGCTACCTGTATGTCGGGGACAACCAGACTCTCAAATACACGCAGGATCCTTACGCTTCAACCCCGTCGTGGACGACGGTGACGGGTGGACCGGCTGCTGCGATCAATGACATCACGACCGACGGCTCGCAGGTTTATGTTGCGTACGCAAGTTCTGGCATCTACATGGGTGCGGTTGGTGGTGCATCGGTGGCAGCCCACTACGCGACTTCGGGCGGAACCTACAACTACACCAAGCTCGGCTTCGGCAAGGGTTTCGTGCTGGGTTTCCACAACGACACGGCTGACAGCCACGTCCACATCATCCCCTATGCCACGTCAACGAGCCACGGTACGGCGGTGGCGGAGTTCGCCAACCAGGCTTTTGTCTGCGCCGGCATCACGGGTGGCCAGAACGCTGTCTATGTTGCGGGTCGAAACACCGACCGTGGCGTGGTTTACCGTCTGTCGCTGAAGAGCGACGGCACGACACTCGAGAATCCGATTGTTGCGCTGGAACTACCGACGGGCGAATACCCGACCAGCATCCTCGGGTATCTCGGGTTCATTCTGCTTGGCACGAACAAGGGCATCCGTTACTGCACCACCGACTCCAACGCCAACCTTGTTGCGGGTGCATTGATCCCGACAACCAGCCCTGTGTACGACATCGCTGCCGATGACCGGTTTGTGTGGTACACCCTGACGAATTACGACGGCACGTCTGGTGGTCTCGGTCGGCTGGATCTTGCCAATTTTACGGGTGCGAACACGCCTGCGTATGCGACGGATCTGATGTACGCCTCGACGGCAACTGTGTTGTCGGTGGCGATCTTCAACGACAAGGCCGTGTTCAGCGTTTCGGGTGTCGGGGTTATCGCCGAGGATTCCGCCAACCTGGTGGCTTCGGGCGAGCTGACGACTGGCACTTACCAATGGGGTATCCCCGACCGTAAGTTCATCGCCAAGATTGACACCCGCTCCCGCCAGTTGTACGGCACGATCATCCCGTCCATCTCGTTTGACGGTGGTGCGTATTCGGTGCTGTCGGGGCAGATCGTCCCGCTCAGTTATGAATCGACCAGCAACCCGCCGCAGACCAAGTTCATTGAGGCCCGCCTCAAGTTCACGCTGAACCGTGACTCGGGGGCCGTCGGCCCGACGATGACCCGCTGGATGGCTCGAGCCTACGCAGCCCCCGCCCGCTCTGAGGTGTTCCGTGTTCCGGTGCTGATCCACAGCGTCATCAACCGCTGGGGGTCGGACTACTTCTTTGACGTGGAAGAAGAGTTGCAGGAACTCCGTGGCCTCATCTCGGATCCCCGCGTCGTCAACTACCAAGAGGGGTCTGACCAGTATTCCGTCATCGTGGAAGAGGTTGATTTCCAGCAGTATGACGTGGTCGAGCGAGGCAACGTGTTTGAGGGGACTGCTATTGTTACCATGAGATCGGTCTAACGGGAGAGAAATGGCACTACCTACACGGCGTTCGTATGCGGGAGGGGCAGCAGCCTGCACCTTGTCGTCCACGATCAACAGCTCTGCCACGTCATTCTCGATCAGCGGTACGACCACGGGCTGGCCTGCAACGGCTGGCGGTGGCTTTTACATGGTCATTGACCCAGGTCTGTCCACCGAAGAGAAGGTGTTCGTCGGGGCGAGGACGACCGGCTCGCTGTCGTCGGTGACCCGTGGTGTGGACGGCACGTTGGCCGCCAGCCACGATGCTGGTGCTACCTGCTACCCCGTGTTCACGGCGGTTGACGCTGACCAGGCGAACAAGCTTGCCTCGACCATGACAACCAAGGGTGACTTGGTTTCCAATGATGGGTCCGATCCGGCACGTCTCGGTGTCGGCACAAACAACCATAGGCTTGTTGCCGCCTCGGGTGAAACGACTGGCCTCAAGTGGGTTGCTGATACACAGAACACGGTCATCGATGCCAAGGGCGATCTGCTGGTTGGCTCAGCGGCTGACACGGTTGCTCGTCTTGCGGTGGGTACGGACGGCCATGCTGTAGTCGCAGACTCAACTGCGACCAATGGGCTGGCTTACTCTCCATTGTCAGGTTTCAGAAACGCAATTATCAACGGTGATTTCAGAATCAACCAACGTGGGTTGAACTCATCGGGTCAAGTCGGCGGGGTCGCTCTTACAAGTGGTCAATACGGTTTTGATCGGTGGCGTTTCAATTTTTCTGGCGGAACGGTCACATATTCTGCTCAGACATTTACCATTGGTAACCCTATTACTGGGTATGAGCCGACAAATTTTGCTCGGGTCGTAACGGCAAGCCAAAGTGCGTCTGGGGATCTGTGCATTTTCAACCAAAGAATGGAATCTGTACGGACATTTGCAGGTCAAGAAATCACGGTTTCGTTTTGGGCAAAAGCCTCATCTGGAACGCCGAAACTTGCCATTGAACTGGAACAGGGTTTTGGTACTGGTGGGTCGCCATCGTCGCCCGTCAATACTTATGTAGGCCAAGCGACACTTTCTACATCATGGACACGTTTTCGGTTCACGGTTTCTGTCCCCTCTATTTCTGGAAAGACGTTGGGTACGGCAGGGGATGATTATTTCCAGTTGAACTTCTGGACATCTGCTGGTTCTACATTCAATTCCCGAACTGGATCGCTGGGCATACAAAACATCACAGCAGATTTTTGGGGTGTGCAGGTTGAGGCTGGCCCCGTCGCTACCCCGTTTGAGCGTCGACCCGTGCAGGTCGAACTTGCTCTTTGCCAGCGGTACTACTACCGACACGTTGATGGAAACAGCCAGCCAGTATTTCAGAACGTCTATTACGCCGCAGGTGGATTTGAAGGGCTTCTGACGTTGCCGGTCACAATGCGAGCAACACCATCAATTGTTGCCACAAACGGCACGAACTATTACCGAAATCTCGGTACGGGAACAGACGATGTGAACTACATTTACCTTGATTCATATTCATCAACACGAATGGTCGCTTTGTATAACAACAGCGAGGCGAGTGGGACGGCTGGACAAGGTGCGTTCTGCATAACAATCAATGCAAGTGCGTCTGTGGCATTTAGTTCGGAGTTGTGATGCGGTACTACACCAAAACAGATATTCGTGGAATAGAAACATTTATCAAGATTCAGGAAAATGAATTTGTGATGTTTATTGCTGACGAAGCCAACTCCGATTACCAGCAATATCTAGCGTGGCTCGCTGAAGGCAATACACCCGAACCGTGGAATCCCGAGGAGAACAAGTAATGGTCAAGATTCAATCCGTCATCGGTCGTGTGTTTGCCGTGTTCGGCTCGTCGGCTCTTGCCGCTCTGGCCGGTGGGGCGTTGATCGGCGTGGAATTGTACAAAGCCGCGTGCCTCGCAGGCTTCATGGCCGCCGCCAAGGTGACCGAACAGCTCTTGAAGTTCTGGGCTGAGGACGGTGTCCTGTCGAAGGAAGAAGTTGCCATCGCCTTCGGGAAGAAGCCTGAAGCTCCGTCGGCTGAGTAAAGCCGTCTCGGCGGCAGCCGGTCTACTTCTTCTTCTCGTCGCAACGACAGCCAGCGCGGAGAACGTCCGCGTCACCCAGGCAACCGACTACTGGTATCAGTTTGATACCGCTTCGGTCTTTTCTGCCCGTACTTACGCTGTTGCCGGCTATGGCTCGGATCCGATGCTGTGGCTATACAACGGGGATGGTCAACTTCTTGCCCAAAATGATGACCACTATGGGTTGCAGTCTCGGCTTGAGGTGCAGGTCGAACCTGGCTGGTATCGCCTCCGAGCGGGGGTCTGCTGTGGCAACCCCGACGCATGGTGGTCTGGGGTGCAATACGACCTTGAGGCGAACGCTCAGGCCGTCGTGCCAACCACATCGCAAACCACGACAACCATCGAAGAGACGACGACAACGACTGAAGTGTCCACAACGACAACCGAAGTGGTCACCACAACCGAGCCGGAGCCGAGTAGTACGCTGGCGACGTGGGAGAGTACGACGACGACGAGCAGCGAGCCGCTTACGACCGAGTCGTCTACCACCGTTTCGCCGACATCGTCCAGCACTACGACGACACAGCCCGACCCGACCACGACGATATCGACTACGAGCCTGCCAGCCTCGACCACCTCGACGGAGCTGACTACGACCTCTACGGAGACGACGTTCCCTGCATCGGAATCATCCTCCACATCAACAACTACATCATCTCTGTCGCCGAGGCCATCGAGCAGTTCGGTTCCTTCAAGGCCATCCCCGACGACTACGACCTCACCTCCAACGACGTTGACCTCTCCGTCATCTTTGATTGCGAATGTGGCCACAGTCCCACCAAGCACCGGCTTGACGGCTGTTACGGTCATACCGACCCCGACGACGACGATCCCGACGATCCCCCAGTCGCCGCTTGAAGCGGTAGACGTACTGTCAGCCGAGGCCACACCAGAGCAGGTGGCTGCCGCCATTGACGTGATTGCCGAGAACCTGGATACCCTGACTGAGGCCCAGTTGGATGCCATCGTGGAAGTCATCTCGGCTGCCCCGACCGAAGTCAAACGGGAGTTTGAGAACGAGGTCAACATCTTCTCGGCTGGTCTGGACAACTATGTGCCGGCGGATTCCAAGATCACGGTTGCCGAACGGCGGGTGCTGGTGGCTGTTGGGGCTGTGATGGTGGCTGCCCCAGCGGTGGTCGGCAGGCGCAAATGATAGATTCGCTCTGATGCGTAAGTACCTGACCCAGACTGCGGCGATCATTGCGGCCATGTGTGGGTCGGCGTACGTCATCATCACCCTCTCGGGGGCAACCCGTCGCCAAGCCCTGTGGATCACGGGGGTTCTGCTTCTGGCGATGGTGGTCACCGCGTACTACGAGATAAAGGATGACGAGTGAAGTACCCCGTTCAGAAGTTCGTAGTCCCGAGCGAGTTGGAGAAGTGTCCCAACGGCGACATTCCCCCGCACCTGCTGTCGAACATCAAGCCGTACGGGCAGCTCTACTGGAAGGCTGCGGCGGCGTGGGAGGCTCTGTGCGAGGCGGCTAAGGCTGACGGCCTCGAGTTCAGCCACGTCGGTGCGTTCCGCTCGTTGAAGGAACAGGTCGCCCTGTTTGACGCGCGGTACTCCAAGAAGGCCACGAAGAGGATCCCGCAAGTCACCCGCACCTACAAGGGCAAGACGTACTTCTTGAAGGAAGGCATGGCACCGGCGGGGACACCTGGCACGTCAAAGCATGGATGGGGGACGGCCCAGGACTTTGCGGCGATTGTCAACAAGAAACTGGTCAGCCTCGGATCCAGCCAGAAGCACGTCGATTGGCTCGTCGCCAACGCTCACCGTTTTGGTTGGTCGTGGGAAGTGGAAGATACGTCCAACCCGAACTTTGAGATTTGGCACTTGATCTGTTTTGACTGCGACAACTTGCCGGCTGAGATACTTGGCCGTTCGGTGTCTCAGGCGACGAAGGTGGCCAAGCCGACCCGCAAAGAGAAGAAGGGTCGCAAGGCTTGAAATGGCTCGTCGTCTTGCTCTTGCTGCTGGTGGTCTTTTGCTTGGCTGTGTTGCTGCTGCTGCGTACCTTGTTCGTGACGCTCGGGAACGCTACGGATCTGGAGTTCGCTGGGAATGAGCGAGGGGATAATCGTGGCAGTCATAGCGGGTGTCGGCACGGTCTTGGCGGCCCTTGTGCAGGGGATGCGAAAAGAAAACCGTGACGATCATGCGGTCGTTGCGGACTCGCTGAACCGGATCGAAACCAAGCTTGACAACCACATTGACGACCACCTCAAGGGCGAGATTTAGTACGTTTCAGGGTGCTAGGTTGCCGATCCCTATGACGGCACAAACACTCTCTGTAATACACAAATACCTGTCTCGCGTTGTGGCACATGGCCCCGAGCAGGACGAACTGATCAAGGCAGTCGAGGCGGTCGAGAAGGAACTTCTGGTTCTGATCCGCCATAAACAGATCGCGTAACACCCGCCTGTTAGGGTGGCGGTATGACAGAGGCAGAGGGGTATCCGACGGTCGTAGTGGTTTGGGCTGATGCCCATTCTGGTGCGGAGCATTGGGCTGAACTGGATCCCGACGACAAAGACGAGTACCTGGTCAAGTCGTGCGGTTTCATCGTTGAGCCGGAGCGGGGCGGCAAGCCCGAACACATCACGCTCGCTCAGAGTTACACCCCCGATCTAGATTTCGATCATGTCTTGCACATCCCCAAAGGGATGGTGAGGCACATCCAATTCATGGAGGCGTTCACGAAGAGGTTGTCTGTGTGACACCCTTCGGGTATGTTCACCGTGTAACGTCATACACCTAACAAAGGAGAAGGGGAAATGGGAAGCAAGAGATACCGCATCGCCAAGCAGCCGCACGGCTCGCAGGGGTGGCTCGAGGATCGTTACTGGGACGCAGAACACAACCTGCGTATCAGCGCATCGCCGTGTGCAGCGATCTACGGTCTGCATCCGTTCGTGTCGATGGACTCGTACGCAGCTGAGATGCTCGCTGGTGTGCCACCGTTGCCACAGAAGGCAACGTGGGCCATGCAACGTGGCACGGACCTCGAGCCGGTCATCGCACGTTGGGTGATCGACCGCACGGGCGTGGAGTACGCAGAGCCGAAAGAGATGTTCTGCTACGACACCGACAAGGGTGCGAGGCTCATCGCCACGCTCGACTTGTTTTACGAGGACAACGGCGTTCGCAAGGTGGTCGAAATCAAGTCACGCAACAAGCCGTGGGAAGGCGAGCTTCCTGACTACTGGCGTTTGCAGGGTATCCACCAGGCAGTCTGCGCTGACGTGGACGAGATTCTGTGGGCCGTGTTTGACTCTTCGATGCAGGTTCACTACCACACTCAGACTGTCACCGAAGCCGAGAAGGCTGAACACGTCGCCGCGTGTGAGGCGTGGCTGAATAGCATTGAGTTGGGCATGACCCCGACCGGCGTGACGTGGTCATACGAAACGGTTGCACAACGGTTCCCCGAGCCTGAGCCTGCGGAGACGAAAGAGTTGCCCGCCGAGGCCGCCGAAAAGTTTGACCAGTTGCGTCACGTCAATTCGGAACTGAAGTCATACGAAGAACTCAAGGATCGGTTGAAGGCCGAACTGTGCGAGATGATCGGCACGGCGGAAGTGGCAACGATCAACGGGTCACCAGTCGCAACGTGGAAGGGTAAGACAACCAAGCGGTTCGATCAGAAGCGTTTCGTTGACGAGAACCCAGACATTGCCAAGCAATACATGAAAGAAACAACGACAAGAACATTCCTTCTGAAAGGGGAAAAGTGATGAGTGAGAAGAAGGTTGGGCTGGGCGATGTCCTGGCGAAGTACGGTGTGCCGGATCCGAAGATCGTCGGCAAGTTGCCCAAGGGTGGAACGACGCTCGACTTTGTCGGCCACGCTGATGTGACGAAGATGCTCATTGAGATCGATGAGAACTGGACGTGGGAGCCGGTCGCGTTTGATGATCAGGGTCTGCCCGCGTACCGCGTCGAGAACGGCATGGCTCACATGGCTGGCTGGATGACAATCCACGGCGTTCGTCGTCTCGGCATCGGCTCGGTTCAGCACAACAAGGGCGACCTGCTGAAAGAACTGGTCAGCGATTTTATTCGCAACGCGGCCATGCGTTTCGGTGTCTGTCTCGCGCTGTGGACGAAGCAGGAATGGGACGATGTCGATCACGCACCGGCAGCCCCGAAGCCTGCTGCCCTCGCGCAGAAGAAGGTTGGAACGGCTGCCAAGAACCCAACGGCTGTCCCGAACAATGTCCCCGAGCCGAAGCCTGCCGAGAATCAGGACGGACTGGTTGAGATCACGGCCCAGCAGCGTCAGCAGTTGCTCGAGGCGTGTGGCAAGAACGCCATCGACGTTCGTGAAATGGCAAAGCTGGCAGGTCGTGACTGGGACGAACCGATCTACGAGTTTGACCTTGCGGCGTTGCGTGAAGCGTTCAAGACTCTCAAAGCACAGCGGGGTTAGTCATGCCGAATCGCAGAACGGTTGACCCGACAGGCCAGCAGCCATCGTCCAAGATGGTGTCGTTCCGCATCGACCCCAGCCAGGAGGTCGAGATGGATCTGCTGTGCAAGGCATACGACTGCTCTCGTTCCTCGCTGTTCCGCCGGCTCTTGAAGCAGGCGGTTCAGCAGGTTCAGGAGGGTAAGGTCTAATGACTGTCGAAGGGGCAATGGCTTGGTTGATGGGTGGCTACGTCACGATGGCGAGCCTGTTGATCGTCGGATGGTGGATCCACCAGTACAAGAACAAGAAGGGGAAGTAATGGCTGACGATATTTGGGAGTATTACGCACGGGACGCGCAGCGGGCTATCGAATCGCTGGCCGAACAGTTGCGTCAAGAGACTGCCGAGCGGAAGCGTTGGCGGGCTGTGGCCGAAAGGTTCTACAACCTGCACATCGAGGACCGCGAAGGCTGGTTCTACGCCATTGTGTCGTACGAGGATGCGGAGAAGAAGCGTGATGCAGCTTGACCAGGTGGTTTCGTTTCGGTTGACGACCGACAAGGGTACGGTCCCGATCACGCTCTGCGCCTGTGGTGTGCTGGTGCTGTCGTCCATGACCGGTCATTTCAATGGTTGCGAGTATCTCGCCATGCGGAAGGAGGAAATGGGTGAGCAAACAGAGGGCTAAGGGGACGCGGGCCGAGTCTGGTGTCGTGGAGTTTTTGCGCCAGAACGGTTTCCCGTATGCGGAGCGTCGTGCGTTGCACGGGGCGTTGGACAAGGGTGACATTACGGGGATACCTGGCGTGGTCATCGAGGTGAAGGATCACAAGACGATCACGTTGGCCGAGTTCATCTCGGAGTTGAGGGAGGAAGTGAACAATGCCAACGCTGAGACTGGTGTGGCTGTCATCAAGCGCAGGGGTACTCTGCAAGTGGGTGATTGGTACGCCGTGATGCCGGTGTCGTGGTGGGTCGATCTGCTGAAGGAGGCTGGTTACTGATGAAGTGGCGACCCTTTCAGAGCGGTGTCCCGTACACCTGCAATGACTGCCCTGCGTACAGGGAGATGTTTGCCGACCGCAACAGGTGGCGTAGTGCTGCCGAGGCATTGGCGAAAGAACTCAAGAAGGCTGATGCGTCCGACGGGGCGGTGGAGAATGACTGACAAACTCCACCCCCGAACGGGCGACCGCGTCGTCTGGGAAAGCCCAACCGAGATGCTTGATGACATTTGGCAAGCCCGCGCCGAGCGGGATGCCGCACGTCGTCGGGTCAGCGACCTCGAGATGATCATCAAGTTCATGCAGAACGGCGACGAAATCTACGAGGTGCGGTAATGGCCATCGGGAGCGGAGCCGAGATTGGCATCGTGTTCGGCAGGTGGGGTGACATGACCGAAGCCGAGAAGGATCATTGGTGTGCCACGTTCCGTGACCGGTTCGGTGCTGACCTACTGAAGGGGTATGCGACCCTGCACTATGCAAGGAGGGATCATGGAGCAGAAGTCATCGAACTCTCGCAACATCGTAGAGCTTGACGAGTACGAACTGTTTCATGCGGCCACGGCTGGTGTGCAGCGTCGTATCTCGAGCCTGAAGAAGAATCGTCCCCAGTTGTACGGCGCGGATGAGCGTCGGAACTTCTGGGAGATTGACATCATCGGGATGATGGGCGAGTACGCGGTATCGAAGTACCTGAACATTCATTGGCAGCCGGCGACGAACAAACGTCTCGCTGATCTGCCTGGTGACGTGGGTCGGTACGAGGTTCGGTCATCGACGTGGCCCGATGCCCATCTGCTGGTGCGTGAAGCTGACAAAGACAAGTCGCCGTACATTCTGGCTATCGTCCACGAATCGTCGGTGGATCTGCGCGGGTTCAAGTTTGGTGTCGATGCCAAGCAGCCCCAGTACCATCGTGAGCGTCAGACGTATTGGGTTCCGCAAGCGGACCTTGAGCCAATGGCAATGCTGCCCTTCCTGCTAGGGTAGTCCTTTGTGTCATACAGATCGGAGGTTTATGGGAACTAACTGACCTTGTCCGTTGTCGAAAGGAGCCATCATGCGGAAACGCATCCTGACCCCAGTAATCCTGTCCCTGTCCCTACTAGCCACAAGCCCCGCAGAGGCCGCTGGAAGCCCCGCTGAGGGCCGCAACAGCGATATCTGCACCAAGTACGTCAACCTCGCCAGAAAGGTGGGTTGGCCGAAATCCGACCGATGGATGCTCAGGCTGGTGCTTCACCGCGAAAGCCGGTGCCAGCCAACCAGCATCGGTAGGAACCGTAATACGAAGGGCGAGGTAACTTCCCAAGACTGGGGATTACTTCAGATCAATGATGTGTCATGGGTTCGGTATCTTCGTGACTTGGGCATCATCAAAGATCGTGAGGATCTTCTGAATCCACGAATCAATCTCACCGCTGCACTAGCGTTGAGAACCTACAGCGTCGAGAGGGGACTATCACCGTGGCATCAATGGCGAACAAGCAGTCCGAATGGGTCTGCCGGTTCTGCGGTGTCTCCGTGAAAGTTTTCGTTCGACTGTCAGTACCACCAACACATAGCTGTCGCAAGAAACGGTGGCAGCAGATCAACCTCACCTTGAAAGGGGAGCAATGAATACCATCATCATCACGGGGAACGTGACGAAGGATCCCGAGATCCGTTACACCCAAAGCAAGACCGCAATCTGCGTGTTCTCCGTTGCCACGTCATACGGCAAGGACGACAAGAAGCAGACCACGTTCCACGACGTGAAGGTTTTCGGTGACATGGCCGAGAATGTCGCAGCGTCGATCACCAAGGGTGTGCGTGTCACGGTCCACGGTCGTCTCGAGAAGTCCACCTACGAACGCAAGGACGGCGGCAAGGGTATGTCGGTTGACATTGTGGCCGAGTCGGTTGCCCTCGACGTGCGGTTCCGTCCTGCGTACGCAGACCAGACCGAGAACACGATGCGTCAGGTAAAGCAGCAGTTCCCGAACGCACAACTTCTGGACGAAGAAGAGCCGTTCTGATGCGCTTTGGGGAGTTGTTCGCCGGTGTCGGCGGGTTCTCCCTCGGGTTGGAGAAGGCTGGGTGGGAGTGTGGCTGGCAGGTGGAATGGGATCCGCATTGCCAGCAAACACTTGCCCACCATTGGCCTGACGTGCCGAGATGGGGAGATGTGTCCGACGTGCGTGGCTGGGAGTTGCCACCCGTCGATGTGATTACGTTCGGGTCGCCGTGTCAGGACTTGTCGGTCGCCGGCAAGCGGGCAGGCTTGGAAGGTGGAAGAAGTGGTCTGTTCTTCGAGGCCACGCGGATTATCAAGGAGATGAGAGATGCAACAAGAGGAGCTTTTCCCCGATGGGCAATCTGGGAGAACGTCGTCGGGGCTTTGTCCAGCCGAGATGGTGACGACTTTGAGGCGGTCCTCCAAGAAATGGTTGGGTTGGGGGCGTGTCTCGTTGAATGGGCAGTCCTCGATGCACAGTTCTTCGGAGTCCCCCAGCGGCGTAGACGAGTGTTCGTCATCGCTTGCTTTGATCCTGCAACCGCCGAGCGATGTGGCGAGCAAATACTTGCTGTCGGCGAAGGCCGCCGAAGGAATACTTCGACGCGCAAACCGAAGGGGCAAGACCTTGCCGGAGCAACTGCAACAGGCTTTGGAAATAGTGGCTTCGAGCGGTGGGCCGAGCAAGAGTCAGCCATAACGCTGTCAGCGCGTGACTACAAGTCGCCGAACAACGTGGTTGTTCCTGCTTCGTTCACACCCTCGAGCCATGCTGCATACGTTGAAGGAGTGGGAACACTCCGAGCCAACGGTGGAGATCTGGGGGGGGGCAGCGAGACGCTAATAGTCGGATCGTTGGAGCATTGATGGCGCGGGATTACAAGGGAGTCGGCAACCAGTATGTCGCAGAAGGCAAGTTGGTGGTTCACGAAACGTCGCCGCGCGCAGAGTCCGACGGACTACGAAACCTGGATTGAGGGGGGGGGTGTCACCAACCTTGAACGCATTCGACAACACCGGCGACAGTCGGGCAACGGTTGTCATTGTGTTCCAGCCAGGGACAATGGTTCGGTTGGGTGGCGGTGCGTGGGAAGGAGTAGTGCCTACCTTGAGAGCAGAATCACATCGTGGTGATAATGAGCCACATATTTTGATTCTTGATGGGACACGGGTCAATGACGTGCGAGTGTACGACGACGAGATAACACCGTGCCTAAAGAATCGCATGGGTACAGGAGGGAACAACGTGCCGTTTGTGGCAGAAGGGCAACCGATGCAGGTACGACGACTAACACCAACCGAATGCGAGAGGCTCATGGGCTGGCCCGATGACCACACCCTGCATCGAGCCGACGGTAAGACGAACAGCGACACGACCCGCTACAAGATGTGCGGGAACGGTGTAGCCTCGCCGGTGGCGCAATGGATCGCCGAGCAGATCAACAAAATTGAATCGGATGTGTGAGCATTGCGGGACAGTCACGCGGGCGTTGACCGTCTGGTCCGTCGAGGACACGGCGTTCTGTGCCTGCGACTGCCATAACGCGCGGCGTTATGACCAGATGAACACGAAACAGCGGAAGAAAGCAAGGGGAAAAGATGAAGTTCGCATACGCTGACCCGCCCTATCTCGGCAACGGCAAGCGACGATACGCACCGTTTCATGAGAACGCGGACGAATACGACAATGTCCAAGCGCATTTGGATTTGTTGGCACGGCTTGTCGATGAATACCCAGATGGTTGGGCCTTGTCATGCAACCCGAAAGACCTGCGGTGGGTGCTGCCCGCTCTACCTGATTCGGTGCGGGTTTGTGCATGGACTAAGACGTTTCATCAGATCCGCGTCAATGTTTCTGTGCAGTACGCATGGGAACCTGTGGTTCTGGGGGGGGGTCGGGACATGAGGCATCGCAGGCCAATGACTCGAGATTGGATGGCTTGTCCTATCGCCATGCGAAAGGGTCTGCCTGGTGCGAAGCCGGCTGCGTTCTACAACTGGGTATTGGACATGATCGGCTGGGAAGAAGGCGATGTGATTGATGATCTGTTTCCTGGCACGAATGGTTTAGCGGAAGTGATTAGTCAAAGGGGATCCGAGGAATGATCGAAAGACCTAGATGGATGCGTCGGGGGAACTGTGTCGGGGTTGCCGGCACCGTGTTCTTCCCAGACCTGGTGGGGATCAGCGACAGGGTGGCGTTTCGGGAGGCCCGAGCCTTGTGCGAAACCTGCGAGGTGCAGAAAGAATGCCTCGAGCAGGCGATGCGGAACGAACTTGAGCAGCCCCGCAGGTTCGGGATGTGGGGTGGCCTGACACCGAGGGAACGGCGCGGTCTACAATCTGATCGTGACGCGCAAGCGGCGAGGGAATTGCAGCGAATCCGAGTGCAGCCTGCCCGCCAAGGGCAAGGGACTCTGCAATCGTCACTACTTGAGGCTTTACCGGACCCAGAACTTGGAGCGTTCGAGGGAGCAAGCTAGACGCTACGCCGAGACGCATCGTGAAGAGCGTCAGGAATACAAGCGGGTGTATCGGGCCGAGAATCGGGACAAGATCCGTGCTGACATGGCGGCGTATCGCAAACGACACCGTGATCGGGTTCATGCAGGACGCATGAAACGTGACCGCAGGCTGAAAGAAAACGGGGTGTTTCTGGTGACCGAGGCCGACATTCGCAAGCTGCGCCGGCGACCCTGCTACATCTGCGGTCTGCCCGCTGACACCATCGACCACCGTGTCCCGATAGCTAAGGGTGGCCGTCATTCGGTGGGGAATCTCGAGTCATGTTGCCGAGCCTGCAACTTCTCCAAGCGTGATGCCTTGCTGGTGCAGTTTCGCAGGAAAAGGCGAAGCCCCGCAGCCTGAACAGGGAAGGGGATACCTGACGGCGCGGGGCTTCAGCGGGTGAGACTACCACGCATTGTGTGTCTCATTTCTATGGCTCGCCCTTAGAGGTGAACCGAATCGGGCGGCTCGCCCTTAGTGGTGAAAATCCCCCGCCACCTCGAGGGTGGCCGCACCGGTCGTCCCCAGGTGGGGGGTGGTGGTCGTGGTTGTTTGTGTCGCGCAACTAACTAGCGGGGTAGTTTGGGGGTGGCGTGGGGGTGTCATCGGTCCGCCGAGGGTGACGGCGAGACGCTCGGCGAGCGTGGCTCGGGTCTGATCGATTTCGGCGGGGCGGGTCATGCGGGCATTATCGGGCAAGCTTTACGGATCGGCGAAGGTGGCAACGTAGGTAAGCCACGGGGTTAGTTGTGTTCATAACGTCATTACTTGTAAGTGTCATACGCCTGAGGCATAATCTCCAGGTGGTCGGCATCGGGTCGGCCAGAAGGGGCAAGCATGAGAAAAGGTAAATGGGTAGTAGTGCCGTCTCCGGAGGCGGACACGTTCACGCTCGACCAGGTGGCCGAACTTCTTCGGGCCAGAATTGGCAACGACGGCACGGCGGAGGCGGACACGCTCGCCGACATCGCCGACATTGTGCGGGCATCGGGTCGGGATCTTGGGGGCGTGGCATGAGTACGGCGACGGCGAAAAGGTCGGCACACGTTGCGACGGTGGCCCTATCGGATCGGCCTATTAGGGTGCGGGTTGAGACTCCTGCGGGGCCGTTACAACTTCATGCGGACGCAAAAACGGGGCCGTCGGGGTTTTGGGGCGAAGGTCGTCGGCCTGTCTCGATCATCCCGAACGCTTTCGGCCTTCCTTCGGGGCCTGTCGAGATCGGCGGAACCTGTCCGCAATTCTCGCCTAATGCGTGTCTGTCGTGTTATGCGGCACGGATGGAGGGCGGGCCGTTTGGGCAATTCGCCGAGATGGTTTCTCGGAATCTGGCAACGCTTGAACGGTTGAAGGAATACGGGCAGGGGGCGGTCGTGGATGCGCTGACGGCGTTGGTAGATCGTTCGACGGCGTTACAAGTGGCCTCGGGTGTCGTGTCTCCGTCGTTTCGGTGGTTGTCGTCGGGTGATCTTTTCGCTCCGTGGTTTGCGTCGGCGGTGCGGGACGTTCAGCGGGCGAGGCCGTCGGTTTCGTTTTGGGGCTATACACGCTCGGTGAGATACCTAACGAACCTTTTCGGGCGGTCATCGTTGCCCGCTAATGCTCGGTGGTTCGTGTCGGTCGATGCTGACAACGTCGGCACGCATTCGGTTTCGGCGGAGCGTTACGGTTTGCCGGTGGCGTATTTGGCTAAGGATCGGGCCGAATTGGCACTACTTCGGGCCGTTGTGGATTCGGTGCGGGGTGAGAAGGTGACGGGGTTGGTTTGTCCTGCGTCGGGCGTGTGGGCTGACGACGATCTAGGGCCGTCGTACGTCGTCGGGGCTGATGGTCGGCGGGCCTCGCTCGATCACGGGCCTACGGTGGGGGCGTGTGCGTCGTGTTCGGCGTGTCTCCCAGGGTCACGGGTGCGTGACATCGCTTTTTTACGGCATGGCGGGGCGGGTACGTCGGCGACGTGGCAACGGCTCCAAGTGCGTCGGGGGGTGTCGGCATGAGGTGCGAAAGGTGCGGGGATCGGTGTCATTCTTCGGACTGGTGCTATTTCATGGCGGAGCGGGTTTGTCCGTCGTGTTTTGCGGTGGCGAATGGGTGGAAGAATCCGCCACGGGTGCGGAAGGTTCAACGTGTGCCGTCGTGGGTTGTGTTGCCCATGCGGTGGGCGTTGTGGTTCGGCGGGATCGTTACGGCGGGGCGGGCGTTTGACTCGGCTAACGCTGGGCGGGGTAGTTGGGTCGGCGTGTTCGTCGGTCTGGGTTTGTCATTTCTGGCGGTCGTGTGGCCGTCGGTTTCACAAGAGAAAAGGGGTTAGGCCATGTTGGTGGAATGTTTCAGGTGTGGAAAGGTTTCCGAGTCTGTCGGTGCGTGTCGGTTGTGTGGATCGTTGTCGGTTCACGTTCCGGAGGCGGGCGACACGGTCGGGGCGTATTCTTTGGCGGGTGCGGAGCAACTCGACGCACTAACTCGGGCCGATGTCGTTCTGGCGGGGTTGTCGGTGACGATCTCGCCGACGGGGTCGGCGTATGCGTACGAATGGCACGGTAACGGGCCTGTGTTCGTTCTGGCTCACGGTCAGGCTCGGGAGGCGATAAACGGCGACGGGGTCGAGACGGTCGGCGATGTCGTGCGGTTGGCCCTGGCTGACTGGCATACATGGGGCGGGCGTGTTGACGTGTTGCCTCGGAAGGTGGGCAAGTATTCGGTCACGTTCTCGGGGTTCTTCGATGCTGCACAAGGTGTGCCGGCGAGCGTTGTGAGCTTTGACGCGGGGGTTAGGTCGTGACGGTGGCGGAACTTGGAGCGGTGATCGGTCGGGGTGGTTTGCTCGATCTCACGGCGGACAGAGTCCCTCTCTCGGTGCGGGTGGTTGTGCATGACGCTCGGCGGGTGTTCGGTCGGGTTGACTACTTGGTGGAGCCTGCCCAGGGTCGGGGTCGGGCGTGGGTGTCGTCTGATCGGGTGAGACTTGACTAGTGGTAGCGGTCGTCTGTATTGTCATACATACCAACTACGGAAGGGGCAATAAATGAAGGTTTGTATCGATGACGTGCTAACGGTTGAGTGTTCGCACTTGCTGAACATGGGCGAGACGTGGAACGGATTCGTTCAGCCAGTATTCACGGCGGAGCAAGTTGCCACGTTGGTGGCAGAGTGCGAGCGGGCAGAGTTCGGAGACGTGTCCGATCAGGTCCACGACATCGGCGGGGGTGAGTTCGTTACCTACGGGTGGACATGGCAAGTGTGCTAGTTCTGTAACGTCATACAACTACGGGGAACCCTCTCGCCTTCGGGCGGGGGGGTTTCTTGTTGTGTGGGGGTAGGTGGGTCGGCGGTTCTGGCTCGGTCGTGTGTGGGCGTGTCAGCGGGCTGAGAGGGTTGGCGGGTTGGTCGGGTTGGGTTAGGGGTGGGGCTTGGTGGCTCGGTCGAGCGGTGCGAAGATCCGGATAGCGGGCGAGAACGTCGGTGAGACGGTGAGAACGTAGGCGGGACCGACGGCCAAGCGGGTGGGCGGGTCGAACTTGCCCAGGGTGGGGGGTGTTTTTTGGCCGTATGGGGTGCGGGAGGGGGGTATTTCGGGCAATGTTTTGTCAGCGACCGTGCCATTTTACATAAGAGCTGTTATGGGCGGGCAGAAACGAGCGAGCCGGCACCCTCTCGACTGGGGGTCTGCCGAGCCACGCGCGGGCGGGTAGGGGGTATTACTCCTTCCCGATATGTGTTGCTATTCCGCATCGTGGAATGTCACACGGCTGGGTCGGGTTTACAACTTGGCTGTGCAACAATCCGGCACTCGCAGCGTCTGGCTTGTGGGTCGATCCAACCTCACCTCTCTGCCGACAAGCCGCGTCAGCGGCGCGTCAGCCCAACCGAGCGGCAGCGAGGGCGGGAGCCACCAGGCCAGTTGCAGGCACAGCTGTTTAGTCCCCCCCACGCTTTGTCACAGTTAGTGACCGGTGGCCGTGACCAAGAGTTTTAGCCGACACCGTTTTGTTTCTCATCCCCCTCGACGTATCTGCAAGTCTCCGTTCTTTGTCTCGGTACTAGGTTCGCTTGCAGGCGTTTGTGCATGGGAGGGCGGTCCCCGTTACCGGCCACTTGTACCCATCCCACTTCCCATGCTTTGTGAGTGGGGTAAGGGTCGTGCTTGCCTCGCCTGCTTCCCAGCGGTGAGGTCTTGATCGATTGCGGCTGCAAGGTAGCAGACCTGAAATGTCAGATGCGACTATCTCTGAATAATGAAAGTTGTAGGTCTGGTTCCATCATTTTGATGAGCTTTGGGGTATTTATGTCTGGGCCGAATGCAAGAAATGTGCCGTCAACTGAGTCGCATCCCCATTCGCGGGCTATTGCGATTCTGCGTTTTGAATTCACTCGACCCATGTGAACCCATTTTCCGCGTTGTTTTGCTTCTTGAACAAAATTGTGGGCTTCTTCAGACAGTTTGTATTCTGTTGATCCACCCACAAATAGCGCATCCATTTCGTCCCAGGGCAGTTCTCTGGCTCCGTCTTGTAATACGAATCCCGCTTTGAAGCCCATACTACGAACCAGATTCCCGTATCGATGCCATCTCTTGACAGTTTCAATGTGGTTGGCGACAACATCTGGGACTGTGGCAAAAAGGGCTGTGCGGGGCTTTGAATCAAGCCAACGTAGCCAAGTTTGTTCGTCCCATTTACAGCCAAAACAACCGTTGTCTGCTGCCCAAATCCATTGGTCTGGCACCAACCTTTGCGAATAAGGTGTTGCGAGCAGACCAATTCCGTGACGTTCTAATGCTTCACGCAAGTGCTGTTTTGCCGGCAAACATCCGGTTAGATAAACCACGTCCGCTCCAAATTAGGATTCCACCCAAAATCGCCATGTATGTTTTGCCGATGACTTGTCCTTGCCAGAACATCGTTGAATCAAATGCGATTTGCAAGAACAGAAGAGAATCAACAATACCACCAATAATTCCAGAAATTGTGACTGCCGCAACGATATTCCGTTTGCGGATTGTTGTGTAGATCGTTAGGTCTGCAAGTTCGCTAATCCCGAAAGCTATTGCCGATGCTGTGGCGACTGCTGGGTTGATTGTGTATGAAAGAGCGACACCGATCGCAATGGCGACGAATGTTATTTTTCGACCGTAATTTTCTTGAACAAAATCTCGAGCGAATAACGCAATGCCGATGGCGAGAACTCCGCTGGGAGCGGCGTAGCCAAAGCCAACTGGTATTGTGTGTGGGCCGTTGGGGAATTGTTGCGATCCGACGTTACTGATGAGCCAGTTGGCGAAGGGGATTGTTGCAAGGTAGGTGATGAGTGTGGCTGGTTTGAGAAGTTTCATGGTTTCCACGCTAGCGGATAACAACGGAGTATTGTGCTGTATTACGATTGGGGTTTCTGATGGGCAAGAGACAAGTTCCGGTTGAGGATGTTGCGAGGTTTTGGCAGGCTCGGGCTTCTGGTTTGACGATCAAGGAGTCCTCGAAGGTTGCGGGGATCAACTACAACACGGGTCAGCGTTGGGATGCTCAGAAGCGTAAAGCTGTTGCTGAGGCGAAGATCGCTGAGTTTGATGAGGTGCAGGCGAAAGCGAAGGACTACAACCGTACTGCGCTGAAGATTGTGCAGGAGGTGGAGGATGGTCTGCCGCCTGTTATTCCGGCTTCTCGGTTGTCTACTAGGGCAAAGAAGGGGTTGGAGGATTTTGACTATTTCCGACGGGTGTACCTCGGTCGTGTCCCGTCACCGTGGCAGGTTGAAGCGGCGTACAAGATTGTTCAGTATTTGGAGTCGCAGGAGAAGGAACATCTTGTTCTGAATTGTCCGCCTGGTGCTGGCAAGTCCACGTTGTTCCATGATGTCGCTGTGTGGGCGATTGTCCGCAACCGTGGGATCCGTGTGCTGATCGGGTCGAACACAGAAAAACTGGCGAAGCAGTATTCGCGGCGTATTCGTGAAACTCTCGAGCGGTCGTACCCTCTGAAGCCTGACCCTGAGTTAGTGAAGAAGGGTATGGCTCTGAATGCCGAGGGGTGTTTGGCTACGGATTATGGGCGGTTCAAGCCTGCTGCTGCCGGCTCCATGTGGCGAGCCGAAGAGTTCATTGTCGAGCAGTTGGATATCGGTGGGTTGGACAACAAGGAACCGACTGTTGCCGCGTACGGTATTGATTCGGAGTTCATTGGTCACCGCGCCGACTTGTGTTTGTATGACGACGTTGCGACGACGGAGAACGCGAAGGATTCTGCTTCCCGCGACAAGCTGATCGAGCGGTGGGATTCGATGGCCGAGGCCCGCGTCGATCCAGGTGGTTTGTTGGTGGTGATCGGTCAGCGTCTTTCGAGCAATGACTTGTACGCCCATTGTTTGGCGAAGTACACCTACGACGACCTAGACGAGGACGGGTATGACGGTTCGGATGTTACGGATGTGTCGAAGCGGGCCGAGCGGGAACCGACCAAGCATCAGAAGTATCACCACATCGTCTACAAAGCGTATTACGAGGAACTGGATACTGGGCCTGAGTCGCGGCGTAAGGACGCACCGGCGTGGCCAGAGGGTCCGTTGTTGGATCCGTTCCGTTTGTCGTGGAAGGATCTGTCATACATTCGGCACTCCAATCCGAACAAGTTTCGGGTGGTGTACCAGCAAGAGGACATTGACATCGAAGAAGCCTTGATCGACCGTGTCCATGCGGTGGGTGGGGTCGGCAAGGACGGTGTTGAGTACCCAGGCTGTATTGATCGTGGCCGCCGACCTGGTCACATCCCCCAGTATCTGCATCCGCCGATCATTTCGGTGGCTTCGGTTGACCCGTCCGCCCAGAACTTTTGGGGTGTTGAGTGGTGGCTGTTCCAGCCCGAGACGAACCTGCGGTATCTGATTGACCTCGAGCGTCCGAAGATGACCGCCGAAGAGTTGTTGGGCTACGACGTGGCTTCGGGGAAGTATTCGGGGATCATGGAAGAGTGGCAGAACCGGTCTGTTGACTTGGGCTACCCGATCACCCATTGGATCATTGAGATCAACGCGGCCCAGCGGTATCTGTTGGCCCACGATTTCGTGCGTCGTTGGCAGGCTTTGCATCAAGTGAACGTGATTCCGCACACCACATCGCGGAACAAGCTGGACGAGTCGTTGGGTGTCGAGGCTTTGCTGCCTCCGTTGTGGCGTTCAGGGTCGATCCGGCTGCCGACGATGGTGGAGAACTGGAAAACGATGGCTCTTGTGGACGAGATGTGTACCTGGACCCGCGACAAGAAGCGGGGTACTGACCTTGTCATGGCGCATTGGTTTGCCGAGTTGCACCTACCGCAGTTGCGTCCGCTGAAAGCACCGCCGCGTCAATGGCGACCGACGTGGCTGGCTGTCTAGTGTATGATTTTTTCGGCCATGTCTGAAAGCGTCGGTAAATGATCACAGCAGAAGAGATTGTTGCGCTGTACAGGGAGCGTCTTGAGGCCCAAGGGCCGGTGCTTCAACAGATGCGTGACGTGCGTGAGTTGGCAAACGGCGATGTTGTCATACCGTTGAATGAGTTGGATCGCAACGCGAAGGCATCGGTTGCAAACCTTTTGGTGACTGGTCTTGACCAGATGTCGATGCGTGTTTCTTCGACTATGCCGTCGCCGTATTTCCCGCCGCTGCGCGAAGGATCCGAGCGGGCGAAAGAGATGGCTCGCACCCGCAAGAAGGCAATGCTGTCGATCTGGGATCAGAACCGCATGAAGATGAAGATGAAGCGTCGTGCGAGGCACTTGCTCGCATACTCTTCTGCTCCGGTCGTGATCAAGCCTGATTTCAAGCGTCTTATCCCGACGTGGCACGTCCGCAACCCGCTGGATACCTTCCCTTGCCCCGACGAGGATCCAGACAACCCTGTTCCCTATGACTGCATTTTCACCTACACCAAAACAGCCAAATGGTTGTTCGACAATTACGGCGGAATCGTGGCCGGCAAACTGCGGATGGGTAAAGTCCGCCCTGACACCAAGTTTGTCCTCCTTGAGTACGTCTCCTACGACGAGATCGTTCTTTGCGTTTTGGGTGAAGAAAAGAGTTTCGGAATAAACATCACGGGTGTTCTCGAAGTGATGGAACTTGAGCGTGTGATCAACCGTACGGGTATGCCGTTGGCGGTTGTTCCGCAGCGCATCACGCTTGATCGTCCACGCGGCCAGTTTGACGGCGTGTTGGGTATGTACTACACCCGCGCGAGGTTGCAGGCATTGACCGAAATCGCCATTGAGCGTGGCATTTTCCCCGACGAGTATCTCGTTGCGCGTCCTGCTGAGAACCCTGAGATCATTCAGGTCGCTGACGGCAAGATCGGCCAGCTCGGTATCGTCAAGGGTGGCGACATCCAGCAGTTGCAGACAAACCCTGGCTACAAAACCGACATCGCTCTTGACCGCATCGAACGTCAGGAACGTCTTGAGGGTGCGATCCCTGCCGAGTTTGGCGGCGAATCGGGTACGAACATCCGTACCGGTCGTCGTGGCGAGTCGGTGTTGTCGGCAACGGTTGACTTCCGTGTGCAGGAAGCACAAGCGACGTTTGAGTCATCGATGCTTGAAGAGGATCGCATCGCCATCGCTATCGAAAAAGCGTACTGGGGTAGCCAGCCGAAGTCGTTCTTCATCGCCGGTCACAAGAATGCTGGCAAGACCGACTACACGGCAGAGAAGTTGTGGGAGTCGGACTTCCACTATGTCACTTACCCCGCGTCGGGAACTGATGTGAACAGTCTGATTGTCGGTCTGGGTCAGCGTCTCGGCACGGGTTTGATGTCAAAAGAGTCGGCGCGTGAAGCAGATCCGCTGATCGCAGACCCCGAACTTGAGGCAGATCGCATCACGGCGGAAGGTATTGAGGCTGCGTTGCTGGCAAGCATCCAGCAGCAGGCTGCGAATCCGCAGGGTCCGTACCAGCCGGACGATCTTGCGTATCTGACGCAGCTTGTTGTCGAACAGAACGTCAGCCTGTACGAGGCGGTGCGTAAAACGAACGAACGCGCGCAGGAACGTCAAGCGCAGCAGGCTCCGCAGGGTTCACCTGAGACGATGCCTGGTTTGGCGATGCCTGGTATGGGTGCGGAAATGCCGGTTGCGCCGCCGCCCGAAGTGGCTGCCGCACCTGCTGGTCCGCAGGGAATCGAAGCATTGTTGGCTCAACTTGGGGGTGCTGCCTAAATGTCAAACGTCGAGTCGTACGCAAATCGGTCTGATCTGCGTAATCCCGCCGCAAAGATTGCCCGTCAGGCCGCAAAAGGCCAGACCTACGGTGAGGCGACACGCCAGATGGAAGCGCAGAGGGCCGTTCCGATGGGTGCATCGCCGGCGCAGGTTGAGGCTCAGAAGATTGCTGAACGTGCAAGGCCGCGTCCTGTGCCTGGTGAAGCGGGTGATTTGTTCCGTGCGAGCGAGAACAACCGTCCGATCACCGATGGTGCTGACTTCGGCCCTGGTCGCAATGCGATGCAGGCTGGTATTCCGAAGTACATTGCGCCTCAGAACCCTGTCATGGACGAGTTGCAGATGATCTACTCAATGTATCCGAACGACGATCTTGCGGATCTGATCAGCGCATTCCGTGACGGCGGTATCTGATGCCCTTTGCTGCGGATTTTCGTGACGAAGAAGCGGCTCTCAAATACGAAGAAGAGCGACAGAAGAAGTTAGCGCAACAGCGCAACACGCTTGAGACTGCGAATCGTGCCGGTGCGATCCACCGTTTGTACCCGCATATCACTCCTGGTGTCGCATTGTCGCTTGCCAAGTCAAACGCTTCCGAGCAGACGATTGAGACTGTGGCGAAAGCCGAGGCGCAGCGTCTGGTCAACGGGTCTGCGGAACGTCAGGCCCGCATCGCCGCAGCCGACAAACCGAAAGGTATCGGTGGGGCGTTCCGTACCGGTGTCAAATACGCTACCGCTGCATTGGCGTTGCCGTATGAGGCTGGTGTCAACGTGGCCAGTCAGGTCTTTGCGGGCGGTGACCCAGGCGTAGCGAACGGTTTCTTTGTTTCGACATCGCTCGGATCGCTGATCAAGGATGGCGAGAAGTCTGGCTCGGGTTACTTCATCGGTGGCGAGGCGCAGAAGAATCAAGCGGATCGTGCGAGGCGTTACCGTGGCACGGTTGGTGGGCAGGCTTGGACTCCTGGTCGTGGTGCTGCTTCCCTCGTTGCAGAACCTGGGTCTGAGGCGTACAACATTTTGTCGGGTTTGGTCGATGCCGCGTCGGTGATCACACTTGATCCGTTGAACAAGCTTGTGCCAACTGGGTTGAAAGTGGGGGCTGAAGGGGCTGGTCTGACTAGCTGGGGGCCGCGTGGCAAGATTTTGCCGCTTGCCGACGATGTCATTGAGGGCATTACGGGTGCGGCAAAAGCCGAAGATGCGCTGACTGCTGCTGGCGGTGTGTATGCGACTGCCCGCAACGTGGATCCGGTGAAGGCCCGTAACTGGCTGGACTCTGGTGCTGGTCGTCGCGTTACCGAGAAATTGGCAGAGACTGCGACACTTGCTGATACACGCAAGATTCTGCCGAATGTTTCCACCCGCACCCAGTTGGCATTGACCGATGCCAAGACGGTGGAGGACGTGCGAGCCGTATTGGCCCCACGTCTCGGACTTGAGTCGGGTCTTATCAAGACTGACGACATCAAATACAAGTCGATTTTTACTGGTCAGCCGTCGGTTTCGGAGCGTTCACGCAT
>Ga0208784_1000097_pt1 | contig 39738 bp, 38 predicted proteins | sample DEB19_08_DNA_FD_184531 | JGI IMG/M metagenome (GOLD analysis project Ga0208784, IMG submission 184531) | Aqueous microbial communities from the Delaware River and Bay under freshwater to marine salinity gradient to study organic matter... | ecosystem: Environmental > Aquatic > Marine > Coastal ... | reverse complement strand
CTTTCCAGTTGGAAACACTGGACCAGCAATTGCTCAGATCGAAGAAGCGAAAAAAGTTTGTGTGAGATGTGAGGTCCGCGAACCATGTCTCCAGTGGGCTCTTGAAAGTGGCCAAGATTCTGGAGTCTGGGGCGGCCTATCTGAAGACGAGCGACGCGCGATGAAACGTCGTGCAGCACGTAATCGTGCGCGATTAATGGAGAACTCTCTCAGCGATTAGAGCCTGCTTAATCGCGATTAATCGGAAATGTAATTCGTACTTCTGTTCCTCTATTTGGCTTTTTAAACTCGATTGCACCAGCTAGTTCATTTAACGTCAGTGTCTGCACAATCTGGAGTCCAAGATTGGTATTTTTCTCAAGCGAGAAACCATCTGGAATTCCGATTCCATCATCAATAACAGTTGCCGTCATGCTGTCTCCGAATTTTTCGGCACTGACTACTACGGTGGATCCGGTTTCTGATAGCCCGTGTTCAAGAGCGTTGTGAATCAATTCAGTCAATACCAGCGCTAATGGAGTAGCTACGAGCGAAGGAATAGAACCAAAATCCCCTTCTTTCTTAACGGATATCTCGTTTGGCCGAGTGCTGAGTTCGGCTGCGCTATGAATGATTTTAGAAATAACTTCATCAAATTGAACTAAATCTTGAGCGCTAGTCGACAGGGTTTCATGAACCAGGGCAATAGATGCAACGCGTCGGACCGCCTCTTCAATCGCGGCGCTGGCATTTGGATCATCAATTCTTCGAGATTGCAGGCGCAATAGCGCTGAGACTGTTTGAAGATTGTTCTTGACGCGATGGTGGATCTCTCGGATAGTCGCATCTTTACTAATCAAAGCTCTATCTTTACGACGTAATTCTGTGACGTTATGAACGAGAACTACTGCTCCAATTCGATTCTCGCCCTGAGTCAAAGGGATTGCGAGAAGATCAATCACTCCACTTGCATTTTCGAATTCATCACGACGTAGATTCTTGCCACTCATGGAAACTCGCCAGTTCTCTTCTCGGGGTTGAGCACCTTCATTACGTGGCGTGAGGTTATCGAGTACTTCACCAAGCACGTGTCCCTCTAAATCTCGATCCCAGCCAATTCGATTAAATGCTGAACGGGCATTTGGACTAGCAAACAAAACTTTCCCTTCAACATCAAGACGAACTAGGCCATCACCGACTCGGGGAGCTGCCTCAGCAAGATACACACTGTCTTTAACCGGGAAATTACCTTCGGCAATCATTCGATAAATATGATTTGCGATCTCACGATAATTCAGTTCAAGCCGTGAAGGAGTTCGCATCGTTTCAAGATTGCGATGTCGTGAAATGACCGCAATTACTTTTCCAGCGAAGTAGACCGGGATAGTTTCTTCTTTGATGAGTAAGTCTCCAAGTTGTTCCGGTTGTGTATCTCGAACAATTTCGCCAGTAGAAAGTGCGTGATCAATATGTGGCCGCTTTCCCCACAAAACCTCATTTCCAATGAGATCTTGAGTGAATACCGTTGCAGCAGTCATGGGACGAATGTGGGCTATTGCGATATGTCCTTCAGGCCAGCTCTTTTCATCTTGTCTCCGCGGAATCCACAGAACGAGGTCTGCAAAAGAGATATCTGCAAGAAGCTGCCATTCAGCGACAAGTTCTCCCAGACGTAGGACTTCTTTGTCGGTTAGCGAACTTGATCCCTCAACTAGATTACGGAATGGCATGAGAATTGTTGAGTTTATGAAGCGCCGTGGCAGCGTTTATATTTCTTTCCAGAACCGCATGGACATGGTGCATTTCTAGATACGCCATCATTTCGAGTCGATGAGACTGAGGATCCAGATTCACTAGGTGCCGAATATCGAAGTTCCTGAGTAGGTGCGTTCTGTTCGGTGCCTTTTGCCTCAACGCTCTTATCTTCGATCTTAATTTCTACATTGAAGAGGAAACCGACCATTTCTTCCTTCACCGCATCCATCATCGCAGCAAAAAGATCGTAACCTTCTTTTTGATATTCCACGAGTGGATCACGTTGGGCCATTGCTCGCAAACCAATTCCCTCTTGCAGATAATCCATTTCATATAAATGTTCGCGCCATTTGCGATCAAGTACTGAAAGAAGAATCTTACGCTCAAGCTCTCGAGTTACTTCTTCGCCTAATTCAGTTTCACGTTTCGCGTAGGCCGCCACAATGTCATCGACGATTCGTTGGGCGAGAAAATCGCTATCAAGACCGGTACGCCCTCCAACTTCTTTCTCAAGATCCTCGATTGAGAAGGAAATTGGATAGGTAGATTTAAGAACGGTCCACAACTGATTGAGGTCCCACTCCTCAGGAAAACCTTCACTGGTGGCGGCTCCAACATAACCACGTATGGTGTCTTCGATGAATGTGAGTACTTGATCCTTAATGTTCACACCTTCGAGGACTTCGCGTCGCTCGCGATAAATAACTTCACGTTGACGGTTCATGACATCGTCATACTTAAGAACGTTCTTACGCATTTCAAAGTTCTGAGATTCAACTTGGGTTTGGGCAGACTTGATGGCATTGGTAACCATCTTGGATTCAATCGGAGTATCTTCTGGAATGCCAGCAGCAGTTAAGAAGCGTTCTACTAGCGCCGAATTGAATCGACGCATCAACTCATCTTGAAGTGAGAGGTAGAAACGTGATTCTCCGGGATCTCCTTGACGGCCCGAGCGACCACGCAGCTGATTATCGATGCGTCGTGATTCATGGCGCTCGGTACCAAGTACATACAGTCCACCCAGTCCGACAACTTCTTCATGACCTTTTGATACCGCAGATTTTTGTTTTGCAAGTTCGGCGGGCCACAATGATTCATATTGCTCAGGATTATCGACGGGTGAGATTCCTTGGCGCTGCAATTCATAATCGGCCATGAATTCAGGGTTACCGCCGAGCATGATGTCGGTACCACGTCCTGCCATATTGGTAGAAACTGTTACCGCGCCAATCGTTCCTGCTCGAGCGATAATCGCCGCTTCGCGCTCATGCTGTTTTGCATTTAATACTTCGTGCGGAATTCCCTTGCGACGAAGAGCTTGAGAGAGAACTTCGGATTTCTCAACGCTCACAGTTCCAACCAAAACAGGTTGACCCTTGCGGTGACGTTCCATAATGTCGTTTGCAACCGCCTCAAATTTCGCGTCTTCAGTCTTGAAAACTAAATCTGATTGATCGATTCGTTGCATGGATTTATTTGTTGGGATTGGAATAACTCCAAGCTTATAAATCTGCATAAATTCTGACGCTTCTGTCATTGCGGTTCCCGTCATACCGGCTAATTTGTCATAAAGACGGAAATAATTCTGAAGAGTGATGGTGGCGAGAGTCTGATTTTCATCCTTTATCTCAACACGTTCTTTTGCTTCTAGCGCTTGATGAAGACCTTCGCTGTACCTACGTCCCGAAAGTACGCGTCCAGTATGTTCGTCAACGATAAGAAGCTCACCATTCATGATTACATAATCTCGATCACGTTTGAAGAGTTCTTTTGCCTTCAAAGCGTTGTTGAGATAGCCAATCATCGGGGTGTTAACTGCTTCATAGAGATTTTCAATATCAAGTAACTCTTCGACGCGAGTGACCCCTGCATCCAATATGCCTACATTCCGCTTCTTTTCATCGACTTCATAGTGTTCGCCTCGATTAAGTCGTGATGCAATTGTGGCAAATTCGACGTACCACTTTGTGGCTTTATCTGCGGGACCGCTAATAATTAGTGGAGTTCGGGCTTCATCGATGAGTATTGAGTCAACTTCATCAACAATCGCAAAATTATGTTCGCGCTGAACGCAATCAGAAAGATTCCAGGCCATGTTGTCGCGTAAATAATCAAAACCAAATTCATTGTTCGTACCGTACGTAATGTCTGCGGCATATTGGGTTCGGCGTTCTGCTGGCGACATCGAAGCCAGAATCACTCCCACTTTCAAACCAAGAAAACGATGGATACGTCCCATCCATTCGCTATCGCGCTCAGCTAAGTAATCGTTGGTGGTAACGATATGCACTCCACGACCTGAGAGTGCGTTGAGATACGAAGGAAGTGTTGCAACGAGAGTCTTTCCTTCACCGGTGCGCATTTCTGCAATATTGCCTCGATGCATTGCTGCGCCACCCATTACTTGAACGTCATAGTGGCGTTGTCCAAGAGTTCGTTTTGATGCTTCTCGAACTACTGCAAAGGCTTCTGGTAGAAGATCATCGAGATCTTCGCCGTTCGCGAGTCTGGTTTTGAATTTCCCGGTCATGGCCCGTAAATCGTCATCACTCATATTTGAGAAAGTGGATTCGTACAGATTTACTTCTTCTGCGATCTTTTCAAGTTGCTTGAGAGCACGACCTTCGCCAGCGCGAAGAATCTTGTCGAGAATTGCAACCACGAATTAGCCTTCCATCGAATGTGAGAGGCCTATCGTATTAGCAGTTGGTGGGACGATGCACACGCGGTGGCTGCGCCTAAAACTGTCATTTTTCTCTCGTTGAGAGCCCAAATAGCGTTACGTAAAGTTGCGCCAGTGGTCACGACATCATCCACCACGATAATTGGTCGAAGTTCACCAGCTCCTTCTCGAAGACGGAAAACTCCTTCAAGATTTACCTGCCTTTGCTGAGAGGTTAATCCAGCCTGATCCCGAACTTTCTTGGAGTGAACTAATAACTCACGCCAATACCACTTTTCTCCAACATGGGCCGCTTGCTGAATCACCAAATCAAGAATGGGCTGGAGAAATGACTCTCCTCTCTTGCGGATTGCCTGAGGTGTTGAAGGAATTGGAACGATAACAAATTCTTGGACTTCTTTCGGCTTTAAGAAACTAATCGCTCTAAACAATGAAGTCGCAATGATCTTTTGGGCACACTTATTGCGCTCCTCTTTAGCTTTTAAAATTACATTTGAGACGCCAAATTCGTACATGGCAATGGAGACAGATGGAACTTCGTTAAACCTTATAAAGGACGGGGGCCGGGTCCATGTTTTTTCGCAACCGATACAGATCTCTCCCGGGCGCATTCCACACATAATGCAAATTTGAGGATAGATGAGAGAACTAAGTCCCTGATGTACATCCTTAAGGAACTCCCAAGGCAAAGGTTTCATCTGCGAATTCTTGCGTCGCAGGATATAAAGTTTAGGAAATTGAAGAATCTGTGGGTATCTCAGATATTGCTGGTTCAATCGGTGATGTTCCTTGAACCTTAGGAAGAGTTAAAACGAAATTGGACCCTTTATCCAATTCTCCCCACACTCGAATTTCGCCGCCATGAAGTTGTGCATCTTCTCGAGCGATTGATAGTCCAAGGCCAGTTCCACCTCGAATCCGTGACCGCGATGGATCAGCGCGCCAGAAACGATCAAAAACTCTCTCAATATGTTGCGGTGAGAGTCCAACTCCATAATCACGAACTGAAATTGAGACTGCGCCTTCGTTGGACTTAATCGTTATATCGATGGGCTTGTCTTCGGCATGATCTACTGCGTTAGCAACCAGATTTCTCATGATTCTCTCTACACGGCGCGGGTCGGCATCAATAATCAGACGTTCTTCTGGCGCATCTATAAGTATTTGAGATTCGCGTTCTTTCAAGGCAAGACCCAGATCATCAACAGCTCGCCGAACTAGAGCGACGATATCTACTTTATCCAGAGATAACACTGCAACTTCAGCATCGAAGCGACTGACTTCAAGGAGATCTGCCAGCAAATTTTCAAATCTTTCAATTTGGGAAAGTAGCAATTCAGCGCTTCGAGCAATGACGGGGTCGAAATTCTCTCTCGATGCATAGATGACATCAGATGCCATTCGAATAGTTGTGAGAGGTGTGCGTAGCTCATGTGAAACATCGGATACAAATCGTTGTTGCACGCGAGATAAATTCTCGAGACGCGAAATCTGTCTTTCTAATGTGTCAGCCATTTCATTAAATGCTGTGCCAAGTCTCGCAACTTCATCTCTTCCGCGGACCTCCATTCTCTCCATCAAGTCGCCAGAAGTTAAGCGCTCAGCAATTTCAGCAGCTTCTTTTACAGGCTTGATTACTTGCCGAAGAACTACTGAGGCAGTAATCATGATAAGTGCAATTAAAAGGAATCCAGTTCCCCACATTGATCGACCAATCAGATCGACAGAGCGTTGTTGAGCATCAAAACCAAATAGAACGTACATTTCATACTTACCTGTACGTGGAATAGTAATTCTTTGACCGATTACCATTCCATCTAACTCTTCGCCACTGAGATAGCGCAATTTAGTTCGTTTCCACTCAAGTTCACCGCTTTTCTGTACTTGAGTACGAAAGCTTTTAGGAATAGATGATGGATCAAGGAAATTTGATGTTGATACGGCTGGAATACTCTGTATAACTTCTCCATTTGAGCTAAAGAATGCAATTTCGCGGCCTGAATCTTTCGCACTCACATTGGTTGATCGAACAATTTCATCAACCAACCCCACCAGATCGGTAGAGCGATTAAGGCTAGAGATTATGAAACGATAATCTGCATATTGGATCGCCGATTCGCCTTCAGATAGCGAAGCGCTAATTTTTTCATCGATTATTCCGCTTGATATGCGAACATAAAGATTTGAACCTAAGAAATAGATCAAGGCAATCGAAATAACGCTGGAAAGAGTGAATACTTTTAGGAAGAGCGATCGTCTAAAGATATTAAAGATCTTCACGATTTATTCAGCCCCGTGGACCTGTGTTGCCTGCCTTGTATCCGATGCCTCGAACGGTGTTAATGATTGTGGGATTTTCGGGGTCGTGCTCAATCTTGGCTCTCAAACGTTGTACGTGAACATTCACTAATCGAGTATCTGTGGAATGACGATATCCCCACACTTCGCCTAAGAGCGCTTCACGAGTAAAGACGCGACCTGGTTCTTTAGCAAGGGCCACAAGTAAGTCGAACTCAAGGCGAGTAAGTGGAATCTCTACTCCACCTCGCATAACAGTATGTTCGACTATATCAATTGCTAAATCACCAATGGTGAGATTGCTTGAAATCTCTCCCCCGACTCTTCTAAGTCGCGTGCGAATTCGCGCAACGAGTTCGGATGGTTTAAAGGGCTTGACCATGTAATCGTCCGCGCCAGCTTCAAGTCCTTTGACGATGTCATGGGTATCGCTTTTTGCAGTCAGCATGACGATCGGAACTCGCATCGATTGTTTACGGATTTGTTTACAGACTTCGATCCCATCCATGCCCGGCAACATAATGTCGAGCAACACAAGATCAGGCGGGTTGTTACGGAATACATCCACGGCTTCATCGCCCCGACATACAAGATCGACTTCGATTCCGACCCCATTGAGAACGATTCCCAACATCTCGGCAAGGTCTTGATCATCATCAACGACCATTACCGATGTCATTAGCTACCGTGCTTCCAAGAGTTGAGGTATTCGTCTTGAATTCCAGTCAAAGTATCGATGGTTGCGCCCATACTCTTCAACTTCAAACGAGCAACTTCCTTGTCGATCGCCGTGGGCACGTTATGAACGCCTGGCGAAAGTGTCGCGGCGGCCTTCACGAGCCATTCTGCTGTGAGAGCTTGATCGGCGAATGACATATCCATAACGACTGCAGGATGTCCTTCAGCTGCGCCAAGATTCACGAGTCGTCCTTCAGCGATAAGAAGAAGGCGGCGACCATTAGAGAGAACATATTCATCAGTTTGGTGACGGATACGGGAATTCTTTTTAGCATTCTTTTCTAACCATGCAACATCGATTTCGATATCGAAGTGACCGGCATTTGCGAGGATTGAGCCATCCTTCATCACCGAGAAATGTTCTGATGAAAGTACAGTGCGATTTCCAGTGACCGTAATGAAAATATCGCCAACTTTTGCAGCATCCAACATTGGCATCACTCGATAACCCTGCATCATTGCATCAAGTGCCTTTGTGGGGTCAATTTCAGTAATAATGACATCGGCGCCCATACCGCGAGCTCGTTCAGCAACGCCCTTTCCGCAGTAACCAAAGCCAGCAACTACGAAAACTTTTCCTCCGATGAGTTGGTTCGTGGCGCGGAAAATCGCATCTATTGTGGACTGTCCGGTTCCGTATCTATTGTCAAACATATGTTTCGTATCAGTGTCATTTACAGCAATCATCGGAAAAGTAAGCGCGCCATCTTTAGCCATTTGTTGTAGTCGAATGACTCCGGTTGTGGTTTCTTCACAACCGCCAGTGATATTGGGAAGCAATTCTTTGCGAGTGGTGTGAAGTGTGTTCACGAGATCGCAACCGTCGTCAAAGACTTGGTGTGGCGCGATATCTAATGAAGCATTGATGTGGGAGTAGTAGCCATCGCGATCTACGCCGTTGCGAGCAAAAACGCTAATTCCATATTCGTGTACTAAAGCAGCAGCAGTGTCATCTTGAGTCGATAAAGGATTGGATGCACATAAAGCAAGTTCAGCACCGCCAGCCTTAAGGGTTCGCATTAAGTTTGCGGTTTCCGTTGTGACATGCATACAAGCAGAGAATCGAATGCCGGTAAAAGGTTTTTCCTTTTCAAAACGTTCGCGAATTTGTGCGAGCACGGGCATGTTCCGTTCTGCCCATTCAATGCGCTTTTTTCCTTCAGCAGCAAGTGCGGGGTTGGCAATATCGTGCTTCGGGGTTGTGGACGTCGCGGGATTCACGGTGCTCTCCTATAGATATCGAAATTTGGCCCAGATTGAGTGAGGTCGGAAGTTTACTCGCTCTTAATTAAGCGCAACACCAAATCTTGGATACGGAGCATCTCAGCTTCAGTTCGGGCTTCTACATTGAGGCGAAGTAGGGGCTCAGTGTTCGAAGGCCGGACGTTAAAAGTCCATTCGGAAGTGCTGGCAGTGAGCCCATCAAGATGATCACATTCTACGTTCGGAACTGATTGCTTGATGCTGGATTCGATCAACTCGATAGCCGCTTTCTGATCTGAGACTCGTGTATTGATTTCCCCGCTCAGCGAATAACGATTAAACCTCTTCATCAGTTCTGAAAGCGACTTCTGCTCTTCAAGAAGTGCAGCAATTGCATGAAGAGCTGCAAGCATCCCAGAATCTGCATTCCAGAAATCTTTAAAGTAGAAGTGCCCTGAATGTTCACCACCAAATATCGCCTGATTTTCGGCCATCATTTTCTTTATATACGAGTGGCCGACTCGACTTCGAAGAGGTGTACCGCCATTCTCTTTGATGACTTCAGGTACAGATCGAGAGCAAATGAGGTTATAGATCACCGATGCTCCCGGATAATTTTTTAGTTCTCGTTCTGCAATCAAAGCCGTCAACGCAGAAGGGGAAACAAGGTTGCCAATCTCATCTACTAAGAAACAGCGATCTGCATCGCCATCGAAAGCCAGTCCAATGTCAGAGCTCTTCGCTTTGACCAATTTCTGTAAATCAACCAGATTCTTTGGATCGATGGGATTTGCTTCATGATTTGGAAAGGTTCCGTCCAAATCAAAGTAGATGCCATCAACGACAGCGCTAATTTCAGCCATGACAGCGGGCGCCGTATGGCCTCCCATGCCATTGCCGGCATCAATTGCAATCCTGATGGGACGATCCAAAAAAGTGCGACTAAAGGCGTTTTTAGGAAATAAAGAGATCAGGAATTCAACATATGAAGCGAGAAGATCGCGCGTGCTTTCTTTCCCCACGGAGCGATGCGGGATCGGAAATCCTTCAGTCATGCCGATATTAATCTGCTCTTTGATCCACAGTAACCCAGATTCTTGTCCGATAGGTCGTGCCCCACTTTTACAGAGCTTAATTCCGTTGTATTCAGCCGGGTTATGGCTTGCAGTGAACATCGCTCCCGGAAGTCCTAAATGGCCCGATGCAAAATAGAGTTGATCAGTTGATGCAAGCCCGATGCGAATGACATCGAGCCCTTGAGAAGTTACTCCATCAGAAAAAGCTGTTGCAAGATCAGGTGAAGAAGGTCGCATATCTTCTCCCACAACAACAGTCGCAGGCTCTCGTTCGCGTTCGATGAATTTTGCAAATGCTATTCCTAACGCGAAGGTAAAATCTGGTGTGATTTCTTCATCGACTAGTCCACGTATGTCATATGCCTTGATGATTCGATCAAGAAGTTCGCGGCTCATGTAAGAACGAAATCTTTCTATTCTTGGCTCGGAATTGATCGTAAATGTCCACGACGCCCAACGTCTGGAGGTGAGCTCTTTTTGGGAATCTCCAAGTTCACTGATTGTCGAATTGCATCTGCAATCGCCAACACATCTTCGGGAGAAGGTTCGAGCGCGTGAGATTCTGGATTATGTTTGATAACGGTCCAGCCTTGAGGCACGGTCAAACGTTCGGAGTGTTCGCTGCATAGATCGTAGGTATGTGGCTCTGCGTAAGTGGCGAGCGGACCTAGTACGGCGGTGGAATCAGAATAAATATAAGTAAGTGTGTGAGTGGCGTGTGAGCCACAGCTAGGACGGGTGCAGCGTCGACCGGACGCGCTAGGTCGATCTGTTGGTCGTGGCGACGTCGTCATGTCGCGAGATTAGCGGTGAAGATCGAAAAAGTTTGGATTGAAGGGCTTAACTCTGGGGCTGAATCACTTTCACATCAGCAATCGGCTTAGTGGCGCTCTCGAGATTAGTGCTGGGCGTTATGGGAAGGTGAGTTACCCCGTCATTTGTAATCCAGGTGAGACTCCCCACGGCTCCCGAGCGATTCGTTAATGTGAGCAGTCGAAGATTTGCGGGAGCAGTCCAATTAATAATTTCTTCGCCAATGAGAGTTTTCGAGCCTTTTTTCCCAGTATTTGTGCGCCATGAAAGCTCGACTTGAATTCTCTCGCCTACAAAAGAAAAGCTTGGCTCTAACCCATATACATTGAAACTAACTGTTCCAAAGGGTGTAGTTCCCGAGCTCCACATAAAGTCCGATATCGATCCTTTAACCACTTCAGTAATTACTCCGGCGATAATTGGTTCGGCCGACATAACTCTGAGTGCAAAAGGTTTCGAGCCTACATCGACATTACTCAAATCCACCTCCTTGACTTCTTGTGAGCGAAGCGAGATTGAACCGAACCCAACTGGAATAAATACACCGTCTGGCGATACGACTTCCACACTTGCGGTCGAATCGACGCGACCTGGGGTCATGATGCGAAGTCGATGTTTTACTTTACTGCCATTTCCAAATTTCATCGGAATTCCAGATATGACAAATTCATTAGAAGCTTGCGTTATCGGTGCTACAAAATCTGCACCAACATTATTCAGACCACGGACTCTTTCATCTAGAAGATATGCCGTCACGCGGCCACTTCTAGTTTTAACTCTTACAATGACATTTGAGGCGCCAGGATCCAGCGAGTCAATTCGAATACTTTTCTCAGATGAAGGTTTCACAGTTATGGGAATATCTCGCACTGGTCCATTTTCGGAAAAGCTCGTTATATCAACGATAGCGTCGCTCAAACCACTATTTACCAAAATCAGTTTTGATTGACTGGTGACGTTCGCGGTTCCGCCAACAAACCACACAACGGGATCGCTAATTGTGCATGTGGTCGCGGCAGTCCACTTTCCCGCACGACTCTGGAGCATCAACGTATTTGATGAATTCCCTTCAACAAGTAACGCTCCCCGCGTGACCGAATAAGTACCGATATTGTTTTTTCTAAATTCTGATTTTGTGTTTGTGACGTCACGAATTCCAATCGACTTAGTTGGCAACAGTGCAGTTGATTTCGCATCACTAATTGGCCCCGGACACGCAGTGGCTGGATAAGACTGAGTCACCTCAGTGATCTGATTGGCTTGAGGCAAAAGATAAGCAATATGCGCAGCAATAATGAAGAGTAAGAGAACGATAGAAGCTCGAGATTGAGAACCCGAAGATTTTGGCTTATCCATCATGCCAACTCCTCTTCTCGCATCTCGCGACGACGTCGTCGCGCAGGCAAAGCCAGAATTATTAATGACGTAAAGGCGATGATTTGTAACGATATCCATCCTCGACGAGAAGTTGCGTCATGGAAAATCACAAAATCACCTGATTCAGGTGCGATGAAGCGCGGTACCCCGTTTTCTGTTTCTTTCGCATCCAAATAGGAATTGTTCAGCAACATTTTCCACCGAGTATCAAATTTCTCAGTAATGATCACGGTTCCTGGAGAATTAATTTTTCCCTCAGCTCCAATCTCACCACTTGGCAGGACCGAATAGATTCCTTCTGACGATAAGAATGAAATATGACCTAGCGCGCCAGGAACTTTCCAAGAGATTCCTTCATCTGTCGATGCAGCTCGGGTAAATCCTCCGGCGCCATCGATGGTTCTGACTAAGTCCTCATTGATCGGTTTTGCCATGAATATGTAACGAATACCAAATTCAGCAAAGACGCTACTGCTCGCTACTCCAGAACCTGCGACCAGGTCTACGACGGCTTTATTTACTTGCGGAGTCAATCCTGTGATCACATCCGGCTCGCCAATCTTCAAATCTCCGTCACGAGCAATGAAGTACTGGATCTTGTTCTCTGAAATTCGAAAAACCAAGGTCTTAAAGCGATCTTCGGTTTGGGCGCTCGCACTTAAGAAGGCGGGAAGTGCGGATGTTGTTTTCCGTTGAACTGGAGATGTTGCGGAAGAAGTGACCCACCATCCCACCGATAAGAGAAGTGAAAGCGCAGAAATAACGCTGGTAATTCCGAGCAAAATATGACGATAATCGATATGTGCTTGCGAAATAGTGGGCACGTAATGGTCAACGATGAGGACTGCCGCAATAAGAGCAACAAGAGTGGGCACGACCATCAAACTGCCCACCCAGAGTTGAACTGCAGAGAAACTTCCATGACCAGAAACTTGTCGTGATCCTATGATCGTGGCGAATCCAATGAAGAAAAGTGCCACTTCTCCAAGTCGAGCGGTCTTACTAACGAATGCTGCAATCATGGCGATAAGCGTTATGGGTGTGATGATCCAGATTGGTGGCGCACCGAATCCACCTGGATTACTGAGTATGAGTGAAGGGACGGCACCGCCCGGGACATTGAGCCCTGGATCAAGCAAGATTCGCGAAGGATGAAGAATGAACTCAATCGACCACGGTGCACAAATAATCAAAGGCGTGATGATGATCGCGATTCGACGTGCGTTTCGACGATCAAAAATCTCTTTGTTTAACGGGTTACTCTTCGAATTAAAAGCAAAGACATCAAAAATAACTAGGACGAACTGCCACAACAATAATGACATAAAAGTGAGTGGTGAAAAAGCGCAGACGATAGTGAGAAGAAGGGATAACCACCATGTCTTACGCCAACCTAGATTCTCCAATTGCTCTAATCCAAATAAAGATCGAACCAACCATGGACCAATCACAATAAGAATAATTGTGCCGAGTCGACCGCTATTGACTGCTGCAAGAGTTGTTGGAGAGAAGGCATAAAGAAGTGCAGCCGCCAACGCCAAGAAACGAAGTTCGGTAAATTTGCGAGCCAACAAGTATGCGCCCCATAACGCACACGGAACAGCGGCTATAAAAAGCAAAGTGATGAACAAAGAAGCGCTTGCACCCGTCAGCAATGAGAAGAGTCCAACTAAGGCAACCCATGGGGGAACATTCGCACTTGATCCAAGTCCTACTGTGTGCCACGAGTCTGCATACATTCCAATCAGATCGAGGGCGCTACTCGGGGATGCAGGAAGCGCACCGCCTACGATTTCACCAAATCTGTTGCGCGAGGTAATCAGAGTCGTAATCAATACGAGGAGCGCCGCAGTAAATATCGGTCGACGTGAGAGCCAGGTGATGGGTGACGAGGCTTTTACGAGATCTATATCTGCGTTCTCTAACGCTTCATCATTGAGATCCAATGCAGAAGATGCGGAGCGGTTAATTTCGTTATCAGGAATTATCCCGCGCCATGAGCGCGAAATTGCGCTGCTGGCTCGCTCGAAGGCAAGTTGTAGTTGAGACCCACGTGGCGGCACAAAACGTGCGATAACTCGAGAGGAAACTAAACGATTCTCTCGTCGATTTCTTCGGGCTCGTGCAACATCTTGGGGCTGCAGTATCAGAAGTGCGACTGCAGTGATCTCATCAAGGGCGTAACCCGGTAGCTTGGCTAGTAAATAACCAATTGCTCGAAAAATAGAAGCGCCTAAAAGTTGTAGCGCAAGAAATGGAATGAGCCACCACGAAGCATTTGCGAGAACGACATACGCTGCGTGTCTACGATCCAATAAGAGCGGCCGATGAAAGAAAGCGCCTTTGACATCAACGCTGCGTCGTTCATTTGAAGCAGCTTCAGCGTGGAAAGCGATTGCGGAAGGAACTACAACAACAGAATGACCTGCGGTATGCATTCTCCAACCAAGGTCGACATCATCTCTAAAGAGTGAAAGTTCGAGATCAAAACCACCAAGTTCATCAAATACGTCTCTACGAATAAGTGCACCTGCAGTACTGACTGCCATTACTTCGTTGACGCCATCATGTTGGCCTTGATCTTGTTCACGATATTCAAGACCAGTCCAACGTGCACCATTTCCAGCGATGCTCACTCCAACCTCTAAGAGGTGGTTTCGATCGTGCCAACCACGTAATTTCGGTCCTGCCATCGCAACGCTGGGCCGCTCCTGAACAGCAGACAGGAGCTCACTTAAAGCATTGGCTGCTGGTGCGCAATCATCATGAATGAGCCAAATCCATTCCGTAGCGCCTTGAGGCGCGGATGAAACTTTTGGATTAGCGAGAGCTTCGTTAATTGCGGCACCAAAACCAGTGTCGCGTTCACTTGTGAATGTCGTGATACCAGCGTTCTTCAGGAGTTTGACAGAACTGTCTTGCGAGCCCGTATCGATAGCAATGAGTTGATCCACTTGACGACGTTGTTTTGCAAGTGAGGTGACAACTTCTGGAAGCCACAACGCGCCATCATGGGAAACGATGATTGCAGTTACAAAATTATTATCAGAAGTCGGCATTTCACCGCCCCCAGAGATTGTGAGAGTTACAGAAGTGAGAGTGAGTGTTACGCGGGACGGCGCTTAAGTCTGCGACGTTCGCGTTCAGATAGTCCGCCCCAAATTCCGAAGCGCTCATCATGGGCAAGAGCGTATTCAAGACACTCTTGTCTGACCTCACATGAGAGACAGACGCGCTTGGCTTCACGAGTCGAACCGCCTTTTTCAGGGAAGAAAGCTTCGGGATCGGTCTGGGCACAGAGAGCTCGTTCTTGCCACGAAAGCTCAACGATTTCGCCGTTACCCAATTGGATACTAGGACCTGGAATGAAAGTCTGCTCAATTCGGCGAGCATCAGTCATTTGCGCTTCTCCTAAGACAGTGGGCCCACTGCACTGGGCCGGATGGGGAGAATTACACGCTTGTTATTCCCAAGAGTCAAGTCGCATGAGAGGAATATCTCAGGGGATTTTTCGCTCCATTGGTTGGTCACAGAGGTGGATATTTCGCATTATTTCAATAAATCATGACGAAAACCCGTCATTATCCAAGAATTTCACCATTCAAAGCGCTATGGGATGCGACAGAAATCCCAGCAGAAATATACGAATCAATAATTTTTGCACCTTCTCCTATCGTGGCGCCATCCATAATCATCGAGCCTTTGATTATCGCATCGGCTCCAATTGTGGCGCCGCGAGAAATCACTGATCCCCCACCTACTCTGGCCGATTCATGGACGAATGCTCCATCGTCGATGATTGATTCGTGATGAGTAACAGATGTTGCCGTTGATAAATGTGGGTCCAATATTAAGTCTCGTGACGCCCGTAAAAATGACTGCGGTGTACCCATATCGATCCAATAATTCTGATCGCAATAACCATACATCGCAAAATTTTCTTGAAGCAATTTTGGGAAGGTATCTCTTTCCACACTCACCACAGTCTGAGAGGGAATCTCGCGTAGCGCCCGTTTATTGAAAATATAACAACCCGCATTAATTGTTTTGGCTTTTGGATTTTCCATTTTTTCGAGGAATTCCAAAACCCGACCTTGGCTATCTAGTGGCACACATCCATAAGCCCGCGCGTCTTCAACTTCAGTAAGGTAAAGAGTTACATCAGCCTTCGATTGCTCATGCAACGTGATTTGGCTTCTAAGGTCATGCGCGCTGAGGACGTCACCATTGAAAATCAAAACGGATTCATCCTCATCGATTGAGAGAAGTTGCGAAGCGTTTGCGATTGCGCCGCCAGTTCCTAATGGAGAATCTTCAACAGCGTAAGAAATGGATATTCCCAAGTGCGAACCATCGCCAAAGTAGGGCTCAAATACGTCGGCCATGTACGAGGTTGCTAAAACGATTTCACGAATTCCCGCTTCTCGCGCTTTAACAATTTGATGCTCCGTAACGGGTTTACCCGCCACCTTCAGCATAGGTTTTGGGGTTGCGTTTGTGAGCGGGGCTAGACGGGTTCCTTTCCCTCCCACGAGCAAAATAGCCTTTGAAATACTCATGACAAATTCATACTAACTCTTAATTCGAATTGCTGCGTCAGCGATTTGAGAATCGGTGGCTGTTAGCGCAATCCGAACATGCGATGCGCCCTTGTTTCCGTAAAAGCGGCCTGGTGTGACAATAATTCCTCTTTCTGCAAACCATTCAACGGTTGACCAATCTTCTTCGCCTCGTGTGCACCATAAATAAAGTCCTGCTTCGGAATATTCAATGGAAAAATTTGCTTGGATAAGTGCATCTCTCAATGTTTGACGTCGATTTCGATAACGATCTGCTTGCTCATTGACATGTGCTTCATCACCCAGAGCCACAGTTACTGATCTCTGAATGGGTAAGGGAACCATCATCCCCATGTGTTTTCGAATCTCCAACAGGCGCGCAATCAAAGTTGAGTCGCCAGCTACGAATGAACCTCGATATCCAGCCATGTTTGAACGTTTTGAAAGTGAGTGCACCGAAAGAATGTTTTTATTGTCACCGGACGTCAACGAAAGTATAGAAACTCCCTTTTTCTTATCTGGAAATGGCAGATAGCACTCGTCGCTTGCAATGACAGCATCTGTGCGTTTTCTCCAGGAAATTACCGCCTCGAGCTCTGCTGGTGTATGAACTCGCCCAGTTGGGTTTGATGGTGAATTAATCCATGCTAGGTCGATATTTTTAGTTGGCCATTGCGAGGCGTCTATTGCTACTTCAACAACCTCTGCATTAGCCAGGATTCCACCAACTCGATATGTGGGATAAGCAATCTCCGGGATGAGGATTCGCTTGGCGTGTAATAAGAATGGAAGAAGTGCTACTAATTCTTTTGATCCAATTGTTGGCAAGACATCAAAATCTCCTTGCGCTCCAAGATACGTGGTGCAGTACTTCTTCAAAGCTATTCGTAAGTCAGGCGAGCCGGTCGTAACGGGATAACCAGGGGAATTGGAGTGTGAGCGCAACGCCTCTTGAATAAAGTCTGGGGTGGAATCGACTGGAGTGCCTTGAGAGAGATCGATGGCTCCATGCGGGTGAAGACGCGCTCTCTGTCCATATGGAGCTAGCGCGTCCCAAGGAAAATCGGGGAGCTTGATAGAGACTCCTTTATTTGCGGAAGTTATTCGCTTGCGGGCTTTTTCTGAATTTGAAGAAGTTTTGGGTGATCTTTTGCAACGGGGCCAACTTTGCTCGCACCGCCAGGTGAGCCGAGTTCGTCGAAGAATTCAGCATTTACTTCTTTGTAATCGCCCCATTGAGAAGGAACATCGTCTTCATAGTAAATCGCTTCCACTGGACATACTGGTTCACAAGCGCCACAGTCCACACACTCATCAGGCTGGATATACATCATGCGATCGCCTTCATAGATACAGTCGACTGGACACTCTTCAATACAAGATTTGTCTTTAACGTCGACACATGGAAGGGCGATTACGTAGGTCACGTCCAACTCTCCTCTTGTGACTTTAGGTAGTCACATTCTGTGGTGCTTACTTTTAGGTTCACTATCCTACAGAATAAGCAGGTATGAAGCGCGAGCAAAGCAATGACATGACGCTTCATATTTATGACACCTTGACTCGCCGCGTATTGCCCGTCGTGGCGCATGATGGCAGCACTTTTCACATCTACTGCTGTGGCCCGACTGTCTATCGGGATGCCCATGTTGGAAATCTACGTACATTCTTGCTCAGTGATCTAGTCAAAAGAACACTGCAATTTTCGGGTGCGAAAGTTCGCCTGGTACAGAATATTACCGACGTTGGTCATATGAGTGAAGATTTCGAAGAAGATAAAATTCTTTCGCAATCTAAATTAGAACGACGGGATCCGTTTGCAATTGCCCGTGATTACGAAGCAAAATTCCATGCTGACTTGAATGCGATGAATATCATCGCAGCCGACAAGTATCCGAGAGCAAGCGAATGTATCGAGATGATGATTGCGCACATCCAAAAACTCATAGATTTGAATTTTGCCTACTTGGGAGAAGATTCATCGGTATATTTTTCAGCAGAGAGATTTACCTCGTATGGAGAGCTCAGTGGCAATCGGTTAGACGCCTTAAAGCCAGGACATCGCTATGAATACAGTGAGGATGGCGCAAAACGTTTTCATGCTGATTGGGCGTTATGGAAGAACGCAGGTAATCGAACTGAAATGATTTGGCAGACTCCATGGGGAGCAGGATTTCCTGGCTGGCATATTGAATGTTCGGCGATGTCGTTGTTTTATCTCGATGGCCATGTTGATCTGCACATTGGAGGTATAGATCTTCGATTCCCTCACCACGAAAATGAACGTGCTCAGTCAAATCCTTTAACACGTAATGAAGCTGTATCACTCTGGCTTCACGGAGAACATCTTCTCTTTGAGGGCAGAAAGATGTCAAAAAGTTCTGGGAATGTAGTACTACTTCGCGATGTTATCTTGAGGGGAATTGATCCGTTAGCAGTAAGGTTCTGTTTTCTGGAAAATAGATATCGAAGCCAGATGGATCTTTCTTGGCAATCAATTAATGCGGCATTCGCTTGGTTGCAGAAAATGCGAAGTAAGTATCAAGAGTGGTCAAAAGCTCGAAACCCCAACTCGCATGAAGACCTGACTACTCAACGCTATATATCCGCGATTTACCGTGATTTTTGCGATGATCTTGATACTCCGCGTGCCATCATGAAGCTACGGTCTTTGGAAAAAGACCGAGAACTCACGGATTTCCAAAAGGCCAAAGTTATCAATGAAGTAGATTCACTCTTTGGACTTAATCTCACCATTCAAGTTTCACAGGATGATATTTCGGATACAGCTAAAGCGATTCTGGAACGACGCGAAGCTGCACGCAAGGCCAAAGATTTCAAAGAAAGTGATGCGCTTCGAGACGAACTAGCGGCACTTGGCATTGAAGTTCGTGATGGGTCAGAAGGACAAACGTGGACCAGAATCAGTCGTGCTTAGGAGTTGATTAATTCTGTTTTCGTAGCAGGCCAACCACAAGAATTGCTGCGCCACCAAACACTAAGAGATTTCCGTAAATATTTGCTTCTATGAGAATTTCGCCACCATTACCCAGCGTCGATCCTCGAATAATTACCGCAACCCAACCAATCGCATAAAGCAAGCTCGATACTTGTGATCGATACATATTCCGTACCAATCGCGCCCCTAACCAGATTGCAAAAAGCGAGACTGCGATTCCAAATGGGCGATACCCATTATGAAGAAAGGCGCCAGACACACCTACTCCTACACCGAAAAGTAGAGTGAAGATAGTTTTCATAACTTGATTCCGGCAAAGAGGTCGGTTTCGCGCCCATCATTATTTCGCTGCATTCCAAGTGAACCGTAGACAAGTCGATAGAACTCAAGTCCCCATACTTTGAAACCTAAATTATCCGATAAGGCAAAGAACGGCCCATCTACTGCAATCTGGGTGGGATGCGCGCGCATCGCAGCCATTTTTTTCTCCACATGATCTTCACCGTTGATGACCGTTGTTACCAACTCATCCGGTTGTGCGAATGGAAAATCTTCAGCTTTATCGACGCCAAAGAATTGATTACCCGTATCCTTCATCGCTTCAATGCCTTGTTCGATGATTGATCGCGGAATAGTGTTCCAATAGATTTTTTGGATCTCCCATCCTCTTTCCCGGGCTAATTCAGCTCCACGCATTGCAACTCGATGAGCTTGAATGTGATCAGGGTGTCCATACCCGCCTATTTCGTCATATGTGATCAGAACATGAGGTTTGGTTTCAAGAATAATGTCGACAAGTGATTCTGCGGCTTCGTCAAGATCTGCATTCCAGAAATTATCGGGGCGATTATTGGGATCTGAACCCATCATTCCACTGTCTCGCCACTGCTTCACCGGCGCGCCAAGAAACCTAAAATCTGTTACGCCAAGTTCGTGCATCGCATCTCGCAACTCAGTCTCACGATGTTCGCCGAGTTTGTCATCGTAAGCGCTGGCAAGGTGTGCTAATTCTGGAACAAGGACTTCACCTTCTTCACCTCTCGTGCACGTTACGAGCGTGACAAGGGAACCTTCGGCAACATACTTGGCCATCGTCACGCCGTTATTGATGGTTTCATCATCAGGATGAGCATGAACTAAAAGCAGGCGAGGTTGCGACATAAATGGGAAGAGTACTCGTTTGCGCCTATGTATTTCACCCCTCGAAGCCTGCACTATTCGTGAAATTGCTTAATTTCTCGTACGATGAAGCCGATGAGCACAAACGAAAAACTTGATGCGCGCGCTCGCCTGCCTCGAGATGAAAGACGCGCGATTCTCTTAACGGCTGCTCTAGAAGTTTTTACTGTGTCTGGTTACCACGCCGCATCTATGGATGAGATCGCAGACCGTGCAAATGTCAGCAAGCCCGTTCTTTACCAACATTTCCCTTCAAAGCTCGATCTGTATCTTGCAGTTTTGGATCTCCATATTGATTCGCTGGTATTTGCTCTCCAGAAAGCAATTGCATCAACTAAAGAGAATAAGAATCGAGTCAAAGCGACTGTTGATGCTTACTTTGGATTTATCGATGAAGAAGGTGGGGCCTTCCGCTTACTCTTTGAAAGCGATATGAGTATCGAGCCGCAAGTGCGAGAAAGGCTCGATCGAATGACGTACGACTGTGCAATGGCAGTAAGCGCCGTTATTTCAATTGATACGGGATTTCCAAAAGAAGAATCAATGATGCTTGCTATAGGTTTGATTGGTTGCGCTCAAATTACTGCTCGACACTGGTTGGAAAAAGAGGGCAAAATCGATCGCGCCAAAGCCGCCTCTTTGGTCACAAATTTGCTGTGGCGCGGTATCTCCGGATTCCCACTTCACAATTAATCTGCCCAAAGCGCGAAAAATTAACTAACTGTTTAGGATATGAATATGACCTCAAAAAAGAGTAGCTCAAATAAATCGGATATGGCACGTTCTGAAGTCCGGATTTCGGTCGCTGACCAGGTGAGAGAATTAACCATTGAGACATCAACAGATCGAGATGAAGTTCTCGCGCTCATAAAGAAAGCTCTTGAATCTTCGCAACCCTTAGTGCTCACAGACATTCGCGGTCGAAACTACGTTGTGCCTTCCGCAAAGATTGGGTCTGTCGAAATCGGAGATATTTCAGAGCGACGCGTTGGTTTTGCTGGAGCTTAGAGCTAGATAAGCGAGAGCTCTTCCAAGATTGAGTAAGTAGCCTCTCGATAGTCACTCGCAACGCCGCTATCTTTATAGACACTTAATACTGATTTTCCGGTTACTTGCGAATCTGGTACCGAGGAATCTTTCCTGATTATGGGATCAATAATTACGAAGTCATCCTTGATGTGATCGAGGAGATCTTTATCCGTACTCTGATGTATGTCATTCAACAGGACTTGGATCTTCGTTGAATTGCCAATTGAATGAAGGAAATCTCGCAGATGCAGTGAGCCGCGAATGGCAAGAATGTCTGTGGTTGTTGGAGAAATAGTAATATCTGTGATCTCTAAGAAGAACGTCAGCAACTGATTAGGTCCAGTAGCGGTATCAACGATAACGACATCAAACTCCTCACACTGTTTAAGAAACTTTTTCTTCTCAACCATGTTTGATGAGTCGATAGATGCTAGGCGAGATGAAGAAGGAATCAGGGAAAATCTCTCCGAACTCTTAACGATTGATGACTCTAATGAAAATTGTTCGGTGAGAAGTTCGAACGTTGTAATACGAGGATTCTCGATCCCACAGCAGAAAGTAAGCGCGGCAGCAGGATCGGCATCAATCAATAAGACTTTCTTTCCATACTCGACAGAAGCAACCGCAATTGCATGTGCAGCAGTCGTTTTACCTACACCGCCTGCGATATTTGCGATGACAATTACTTTCATCTCTAGACCTTTGTTCTCTCGCGGGCCGACTTCATCTGCGGGCTCTCGCGGAAAGATTGTGGGAGAAATGCGAGCGCAGTTCTCGTGCTCTTCAATGCCACCGAAGTTGCAATCTCATGGCCGGGCAGTGTTGGCCAGCCATAAAGAGTTCGAGCCCACCGTGGAAGAGCTGCGCCAGCTAAAGAAGTCATACTTCCCCACAGTGGAGCAATCGGAGTTCCAAATCGCAACAAGGGAGGAAGCGGAGGCAGAGCGATAAATAGCGCGGCACGCTTTGCATCGTCACTGGCATATAGCTCTGGAGATATCTCACGGAAATATGACTGTAGTTCCTCTTTATTTCTTGGGACTCTCGATTCATCTATTCCAACCAATAGTGCAAAGGTAAGCATTTCATTTATATATGTATCTTGCTGCGCTTGCGTTAGTGACATTCCTGATCTAATCGCAGTATCCAAGAATGAATCGACCATTGCCATATGTACCCAGAGAAGCAATTTCTGATCATCTAACTTCAATGTGGCGTGAACTTTTCGTACCCGCGCCGCCAATTTTTCTGCCTCGTCACGAGTTCCAAAAGTTAGTGTTCCTACATAGTCACCTGTGCGTTGTAGTCGCCCCCAGGCATCTTCGCGGAAGTTCGAATGCGCTGCCACGCCTGCCATAGCTTCAGGATGTAACGCTTGTTCAAGAAGCGCACGAATCCCCCCAACGAACATTGACGTATCAGAGTGAATTTTCCAGGTAATTGAATCTGGTGTGTAGAAACCATCATGAGTTGATTGTGGCATCTTTAGAACAGGCCTTTAATTCCGCTCATCAACATTTCAAAAGCGATTGCTGCGGTCAGAAGACCTGCGACTTTCGCGAGCAACATAACACCTGATTCGCGAATCAGTTTTACGACATGAGTCGAAAACATCAACGTAAAGCCAATGACGAGATGCGCACCAATCACCGCAAGCGCGAGTGCTGCCGCCATTGATGAGCCATCTACATCTTGAGCGAAGAGCATGATGGTCACGATTGCGCCTGGTCCAGCAAGTAGCGGTGTGCCTAGAGGAACTAGCGCGAGATTCTTCTCAATATCGCCATTCATGTTTGCATCGTGCCCTTTGAGAAGATCGAGAGAAACAAGAAGGAGTAACAAGCCTCCAGCGCCTTGAAGTGCCGGCATAGAGATATCTAAGTAATTCACGATGAATTGTCCGAAGAGAGCAAAGATAGTTATGACAAACAAGGAAGTCGACGCTGCTTGCCATGCCGCTCTAGTGCGTTCGGATCGAGTGCGATTGCGTAGAACACCGAGAAAGATTGGTGTAGCACCTGGTGGATCTAGAATCACAAGAAGAGTAACAAATGCTTGTAATCCGAAAGTGAGGATTGTTGCATCGTTCATAAATGAACCAGCCCTTCTTGTTGATTTTTCTCTGATGCTCGGGAAAATAACGCCTCCCATTGTTGCGGATTCGTTGTGTACTCCGCCAATTGATTTTGCTTACCAGTCCCGTGATAGTCGCTTGAGCCTGTGACAATTAACTCTCTTTCGATTGCTAATTTCAAAAGTTGAGACTTTTCTTCTTCAGAATGATCGCGATGATAAACCTCGATGCCATCTAAACCTGCGGCCATCAACTCTTCAAGAACTTCCATGCGAATTGTTCTACCTCGTTGAGATGCAAGCGGGTGTGCAATTACAGCAACTCCCCCGGCTTCTTTAATAAGTTGAATGGTTCGCGCTGGAGACGGGGAATAGTGATTGATGTAGAACTTAGATTTATTGTGTAGCAGAGCAGCAAACGCTTCATCCCGTGAAGTTACGTGGCCACGAGCCACTAATGCATCTGCTAAGTGTGGTCTTCCCAAGGTTGCATCACCGATACGCTGAGCATGAACATCCTCAATAGTTATCTCAATACCAGCCTCATTGAGTCGAGCGATGATTCGCTCCATTCGCGAAAGTCGATTTTCACGAGTTTTTTCAAGTTCATCCATGAGTGGCTGATAGCTTGGATCCAAGAAATAGCCAAGCATGTGGACGCTAATTCCATCCGAATCTTGACAAGAAATTTCTGCTCCTAAAGCTAGATGTAGTGAAGAACGCGACGGATGATTTAAAAGAGCTTGGCTGGCTTCGTCCCAACCACGAGTGGTGTCGTGATCCGTAATCGCCATAATGTTGATTCCTCGCTGAATGGCTTTCTCAATGAGTTGAGTTGGCGAATCTGTGCCATCGCTGGCGCTGGTGTGAGTATGGAGGTCAATCAACATAAGAGAAAGATTATCGTCTATCGGGATTTTTGTTTCGTAGCACAAAGATTGCGCAACCACACAACAACAGGAACAAACCTGGAATCGTTCCTGTAGGAGGAAGCTGATCGAGCCACCAATAAGCCAGCACTGCACTGACTGGAACTTCAAAGAAAACAATGAGAGAAACTATTGCTGGAGAAACCCGTTTGAGTGCGAAATTAAACATCGTGTGTCCAAGAATCTGCGCTCCTGCGATAAGTGCAAGCAGCAACCACCATTCTCGCGAATCGAATCCCCACATCTGAGCTTTCGACGCTAGAGCAATTGGAAGTGCGGTGAGGGCGCAGAAGAAATAGCAGGTAGATGTATAGGTAGCGGTAGATATCGTTCGTTGGGCTTGAGAGCCAAGCATCACGTAGAGCGCTGCAAGAGCAGCGCAAAAGATCGCAGCGATATCGCCTAAAAATGCTCGACGGGAAATCTGAAAATCGACACCCGTAATGATAAGAACTCCAATAAAACTTATAACCATGCCAATCCATGCTTGGCGTGGAATGTGTCCACCTAATCTCTTAACAAAATACGCGGCAAATATTGGTTGAAGAGCTGTGAGAGCTGTTCCCGCTGCAACGGTAGTGAAACGCATCGAAACAAAGAACCCGATGAAGTGAAGGGCGAGCACAACTCCAGAGAGAGCTGCCCAGCGAATCCCCTCTCGAGATTCACTTTTGAACCATTCGCGATTTCGCAGAGCCACAACGAACATCAAGAATGCGCCACCCAGATTTCGCCAGAAAACGAGAGCGAGAATTGGCATCGTACTCAGCGCAATCACAGGACCTGATGTTCCAATTCCTATGATTCCCATGAGCAATAAAGGAATGTCGCGTCCTCGCGGTAATTGAGTGTGGTCTTGATCGCGCACTGTGTAAACCTACTAGTCAGCCACCACGATTCCTTGCGATAACCTTGCCCCATGGAGGTACCTGATGCGCACACAACAATTAACGCGAATTTTCTTGGCCAAGCTCGCTGGTACTCCAGTATTTGACCCCAACGCTGATCGAGTAGGAAGAGTCCGCGATGCAGTTGCATCGATGAGACAGGATGGCTCAGCTCCACGAATTCTTGGATTCATTGTCGAAGTTCCTCAACGTAGGAAAATCTTTATTCCTATCACTCGTGTCACCTCTATTGATGATGGTGGAGTATTCATCACTGGCGCATTAAATATTCGTCGGTATCAACAACGACATGGCGAGATTCAACTTCTTGCAGAATTGCTCGATCACACAACTCGTCTCCACGATAACGGTGAATCCGTCATCATTGAAGATATTGGAATGGAGCTTTCTGAAACCAAAGATTGGTTCGCCCGACAACTTCATGTTCTCAAGAAAGCTCGTGGATTTCGGCGCGGCACCAGCGTGACAGTTAATTGGAGTGATGTCGAGGTTGAAACTCCAGTTCATGGCATAAATTTTAATGCGGTTGAGGAAGACATCAATCTCCTTCCCGCGCAGGATGTTGCTGCAGCAATGCATGATCTTGATATGAACCGGCAAACCGAAATTGCACGCACTCTTGATGATGAAAAGTTGGCAGACGTCTTGGAAGAGATGGATGACGCCGATCGAGTTGCTTTGGTGACACAACTGGAGGGAGAACTCGTTGCTGATGTCTTGGGTGAGATGGCTCCTGATGACGCAGCAGACGTGTTACGCGAAGTCGGCAGCGAGAAGGCCGAATCTTTGTTGAGTCTGATGGAAGATGACGAAGCGCAGGATGTTCGTCGACTTATGGAATACGAAGATTTCTCCGCCGGTGGAATGATGACAACAGACCCTGTTATCTTGGCGACAAATTCAACTGTCGCTGAAGCACTTGCTGCGGTACGACAGAAAGATCTAGCGCCTGCGCTAGCTGCTCAAGTATTTGTTTGTCGCGCGCCACTTGAAACTCCCACAGGGCGTCTCGTTGGAGTTGTTCATGTCCAACGATTACTGCGTGAACCACCCGCACTCAGCCTTGGAATCGTTGCAGAAATTGAAACAAACGCCATTGCGCCTGATACATCTCTCAACGATGTCGTTAAACATCTTGCAAATTACAACCTCATTGCTGCTCCAGTCGTAGATGAGAATGAACGTCTTCTCGGCGCTGTGACTGTAGATGATGTTCTCGACCACTTATTACCCGCGAACTGGCGTAGAACGGAACGAGAGGTGTAACCATGGCGAAAATTTCAAGGCTAGAGATACCGCGCGAATCTCGACGCGCTTTGCGGCCAAGTTATGACCCCGAAACTTTTGGACGTTTATCGGAACGTTTCGCGCGCTTTATTGGCACTGCAAAATTCTTGGTTTACATGACAATCTTTGTGACCGGGTGGGTATTGTGGAATATTTTCGGTCCGCAAGAACTCCGTTTTGATAAATACCCATTTATCTTTCTCACTTTGTTGCTCTCGCTTCAGGCCTCCTACGCTGCTCCACTAATTCTCTTGGCGCAGAATAGACAAGCAGATCGTGATCGAGTTACCTCACAAGAAGATCGAGCACGGGATGAAAGAAACCTTGCTGTTACTGAATTCATGGTTCGCGAGATTGCAGCCATGCGCAAAGAACTTGTGCATGAAATCAAAGAAATCCTCGACGAACGACTAGGTACTGACTCCAAGCCTGACGCCAAGTAAAGATTTTTTTCGTGGAGCAAGTTGATCCACGATGGAAAGAAATTGCTGAGCCGCACGAGATTCTTGTTCTTTCCAGACGATGGGCTGACCCGCATCTCCCCCTTCTCGAAGCGAGATATCAAAAGGAATCTTTCCCACCAAAGGAACGTCGCTCCCAATAAGGGTGCTCAAACGCTGGGCGGTTTCTTCTCCACCACCTGTACCAAAGAGTGCGATCTCCTCAGAAGTGCGTTCATCCACATATGCCGACATATTTTCAACAACTCCAATGATGTGTTGTTTGAGTTGATGCGCGATTCTTCCAGCGCGCTCGGCAACTTCAGCTGCCGCAAGTTGTGGAGTTGTGACAACGATTATTTCGGAGGCAGGAATGAGCTGCCCGAGAGAAATTGCAATGTCACCGGTTCCTGGAGGTAAATCTAAAAGCAAGAAATCTACATCGCCCCAATAGGCATCGCTAAGAAGTTGTTCTAGAACTCTGTGGAGCAGAGGACCTCGATATGCAACTGGATCCGCCCGATCAGGTTTGAACATTTCAATCGAGACGACTTTTATTCCACGAACTTGAATGGGGATGAAGGTTTGATCAATCGCTGTTGGTCTTTGCCCTTCGATTCCAAGCAATCGCGGGATGGAGTGCCCGTAAACGTCGGCATCCAAAACTCCAACTTTGAAGCCACGCGCAGCCAGCGCAGCCGCTAAATTCACTGTGACAGTGGATTTTCCGACTCCACCTTTACCGGATGAAATTCCCCATACTCGAGTAAGTGAGTCAGGTTGGGCGAACGGAATGAATTTCTCGCGGCCACCACGGAGTAGTTTCTTTACATTATCTCTCTGCGCCTCATTCATGGTTCCAAATTCAATGGTCAATGCATTAACTCCATCAACCTTCATGACGGCATCAGAAACATCTTTATGTAACCGATCTTTCATTGGGCAGCCGGAAATAGTCAAAAGTATTTTAATGTGAGCCTGTCCGTTGTTAAAGGCAACGCTCTCCACCATACCAAGATCTGGAAGTGGACGATGTAATTCGGGATCTGAGACAGTAGCGAGAGCTAGAGAGATTGCTTCGATAATCTTTTCGCTCATAGTAAATCTGGATCAATCTTTGCGACGTTTTTTATGTCGCGCGATTGTTTTCTTACTTCGTTCACAACCGGCTTTACATCATTCACATTAATGTCATCCATCGCATTTCCAATGACTTTCTTCGCAAGATTCTTAGGAGTTAAGTCAGATACATCTAAATCCTCAAAGCCTGGGCCAAGATTTTCTTTCAATTCGCGAGATGCGTACGAAGTGAAGTTCCTTACCTTATGAAGAAATCGCGCAAAATCTTTCGCGGCATTTGGAAGTTTGTCTGGCCCGACAAGAAATAGCCCAAGGACAATTAATCCTAGAAACTCCCCCATACCAACTCCGAACATAACCCCATCCTAGTTTTATTGAAGAAGTACGCCTAGTTCACAGCGAATGACAAGAGAACTAAATCTTCGTGGCAACCATCACTCCATCGCCCACAGGCAAGAGCATGGGTAGCCAATGTTCATGAGATTCTTTGATGACCTTTATTGCTTCGCGATATCCAATACTTTCTGGATCGCGCTGAGTTGGATCGGCAACTTTGCCAGCCAAGAGCGCGCGATCTATGACTAAAACTCCACCTGGTCGAAGTGAGCGATGTGCGTGTTCCACAGTTTCAAGAAGATCAGTATTGCGACGCAGGATGAAAATGTCATAAAGGCTATCTGCAAGTTTTCCGACGATTTCTCGGCTATTGCCTGTGATCAGACGAAAGCGAGATGCGCTAATTCCCGCCTCTTCAAATGCTTGTTTTGCAAGCTTTGCATTCTCTACTTCATCATCAATGGATGTAAGAAGACCTTTCTGTGTCATAGCTTGGAAAATCCACAAACCACTGACGCCAGCACCTGTGCCTACTTCAACAATTGATGTCGCTCCTACGAGATGAGTGAGATAACGCAAAAGTGAGCCGACCGAAGGAGATGTGTCATACGTGCCAATTTCAACGCCCCGTTGGCGAGCGCGCTGAATAATCTCAGTTTCTGGCAGAAAATTCGTGGCAAAAGCTCGCATATCTCCGCGATCGACAAATACCCGATCTCGGTTTGGTTTATCGCTGTTATTGCTCATTGCAGGGACGCGATCCATTCGGTCAATAATCGAACTCCGTAACCAGTTCCACCTTTAACATTTTCACCGGCGTCAATGTCAGATCGTGCTGGACCTGCGATATCCATATGAACCCATTTTCTATCGCCAACGAATTTCTCTAAGAAGAGCGCTGCGGTGACTGACCCTCCTTGGAATTTTGGTTTATCTGCAGTGTGGTTGTAATCAGCAATATGACTGGAGAGAGCGACTTGGTAATCATCAACCAATGGCATATGCCAAATTCGGTCTCCGGTGAAATCACTTAATTTTGTGAGGCTGTCAGCAAGTTTTTTATCCCTTGTATACAACGCCCCGTAGAAACGACTTAATCCGAGCGTTGCTGCACCAGTTAAGGTTGCAACATCGATTAAGTAATCTGGCTCTAAATTTAGATCTGCATAGGCCAAACCGTCTGCAAGTACGAGACGACCTTCGGCATCAGTATTAATTACCTCGACGGTGGTACCTCCGTAATGCGTAATCACATCGGACGGGCGTTGAGCAGTTCCAGAGAGAGCATTTTCAGCAAGCATTAAAAGTGAGGTAATGCGAACTTTTAAACCCAACTCTGCAGCAGCAACCGCAACCATCAAGACCACAGCAGCGCCTGACATGTCACTTTTCATAGCAGTCATCAAGTCATAAGGTCTTTTGAGTGATACGCCACCGGTGTCAAAAGTTATTCCTTTACCGACCAGAACTACATGCGGAGTGCGCTTTGCGCCTCGTGGGCGATACGAGATTTCGACGAAACGTGGCGGATTCTTTCTACTTGAATTTCCTACTGCCCTCAAACCACCAAAATCCTTTAAGTCTTTTCCTGATTTAATCTTTACTGAAAGTTGTGGGCTCTTGGCAATCTTTTTAACTTGTGAAGCCATCCACTCTGGAGACTTGATATTCGAGGGGGTATGTATCAAATCTCGGGCTTGCCATGTCGCAGATAGAAGTACGTGAGATTTCTCAACGGTCTCTTTGAAATCACCGACAAGAGTAAAGCTAGGTGTTTCAGGAGCTGCGCTTGTTTTCTCACTCCAGGAGTACGTAGCTAAGCCACTCGCAATGAAATGAATCTGGGCTTCTTGCGCGTTACGAGATAGAAATGAGACTACGTTCGATTTATTTCCTCGCACTTTACGACCAATCGATGTTCCAGCTTTTCTAATATCACTGTCACTTCGCGATCCAACACCAACAAGAAGTACTCGCGTGACCTCTTCTTTGCCACGGATAACAGGAATATCGATTACTTCTCCCGCTTTTCCTGTGACTGAGGGGCCGTTCTTGCGAATCTCTTCTTGGATGGAAATTCCTAAAGTTCGCTCGAGAGAGGTGAGTAAACGTGCCGATAGGTCGACCAAAAGCTCCGCTTTGTCTTGTGATTTTTCTTGAATATTTCCGGACGTTAGTGGGAGTGCGATGTGAGAATAATCTTTGATGAAACTATCCGAGAATTCACTCGGATTTCTGACCGATCCGAGTTTCGGAATCGGGCGATTCACTTCTTTAGCAGGGCAATGGATGCGTTGAGTACGTCGGCGAGATTGCGCGCTTCTTCTTGATTCAACTCGACCACGAGTCTTCCGCCACCTTCAAGGGGAATGCGCATAACTAGGCTCCGCGCTTCCTTTGTGACTTCCATTGGTCCATCGCCAGTGCGGGGTTTCATGGCTGCCATGTGTGTGCCTTCTTTCAGGTGATGCGGGGCGCGAATTATCTCGTATCTAGCTGCCTGAGGGGAAATTGAAGATTGCGCTCATGCGAGCACGACCGGATGAGAGCACGGCGCTGACAGCTCGCTCGGGGACCCCGAGTTTGGTGGCAATTTCGCTCGTTGAGATTCTCTTAACAAAGTACAGGGTCAACACAACCCTTTCTTCCTCTGGCAGCGAATCAAGGAAGTCGCGCAGAGTCAGATTGTTCTCGCCAGCCACATAGACAAGGCTACTGGGAGTTTGGTTTGCGAGCCGAGACTGCGCGTGAGAACTTCCTCAGAGAAAAGAAGACTGCGATAAGTATGCCCGGTTTAATCAATGCGAGTAGCGCTGAGGGAGCGCTGATTTTCTCGTACCAATCAAATTGAGTCTGTGAATCTGTAAGCGCAGTTAAGCGAAACTCTCCGATTCCTTTGATCCAGCGACCGTAATGATCAACGGCGCAGAAAAGCGGCGGTTGCCACGTCGTAACTCTCATGTGATCCCAGATTCCAATTTTGCCGATTCCAGTAAAGGCATGAATTTCCGTGCCTACTCCAGATAGACCATTGGTATCCGCACTTGAATGCACTTTTGTGAGCGCCATCCATTCACCCTGAGATTTCCAATCGACGAGTTGTGGCCACACTTCATCAAGTGGTGCTTTAACTTTTACGCTAATTCTAAATTCCGAAAGCGACATTCAATTAACGTCCATCGATAGTTACATGATTAAGCGCTGAGTCAATTGTGGAGCACCACGCTACTAATTCGTGTTGACCTGGTTTCATAAACTTTTTCGTAGTCAAATCATCCAGAGCAACTCGAAGTGACGAATAAGTTCCGTGAGGATCCAATACTGCAATTGATTTTGAATGGAAGCCGAGATATCGACCGACCCATACTTCGAAGAGTTCCTCCAGAGTTCCGATTCCTCCTGGGAGAGCAATGAATGAATCGGCGAGGTTCTCAATCATTCCTTTACGGGCACGCATGTCAGCCACAACATGTAGTTCGGTTGATTCATGATCAATAAATTCAATATTCATCAGTCGCTCAGGAATTACCCCGATAGTTCGCCCGCCTTGGCTGCGCGCCCCTTTGGCAACTTCACCCATTACTGAAATTGCGCCACCACCCCATACAAGTTCGTGACCTCGTGAAGCGATGGCTGCGCCAAGGTCAAAGCCAAGAGTCAGATTCTCTGCTGCTACTGCAGTAGATGATGCGCAATAAACAGCAATCTTCACGACGCCACTCTATTGGTAGGTTTGGCCCGTGAGCGCATCAGAATTGAACGCATATGGATTTGGTATTGCAACAATCGCCTCTGATGGCTCGATTCTTGACACTTACTTCCATCACCTTGGTCTTGGAACCCTTCAAAATCGGTCAGAAATTGATTTAAGGAAATTCGAAGGCGTTGATGATGTTCGTCGAGTCTCAAAGAAAGCAGTCGCCATCGAGATCGAATTAGCCAAAGCGCCTGGCGATGTATCTGATGCTTATCTGAGACTTCACTTACTGTCGCATCGAATCGTCAAGCCTCATGGGCTTTCGCTGGATGGAATATTTGGAATCCTCAACAACGTTGTGTGGACTTCATCGGGGCCATGTGCTGTATCAACGTTTTCTGAAGTGCGCAATGATCTTCGAGCTCGAGATGGTCACGTCACAGTTTTCGGTGTAGATAAATTTCCTCGAATGGTTGACTACGTTGTTCCAGAAGGTGTTCGAATCGCAGATGCTGATCGTGTTCGCTTGGGTGCGCATTTAGCGTCTGGCACAACTGTGATGCATGAAGGTTTCGTTAACTTTAACGCTGGAACTCTCGGAGCATCAATGGTTGAAGGGCGAATTTCTGCCGGAGTTGTGGTCGGTGATGGTTCAGATATCGGTGGAGGCGCCTCAATAATGGGAACTTTGAGTGGTGGCGGTAAAGAAGTTATTTCGATTGGGAAGAAGACTCTTCTTGGGGCGAACTCGGGGCTTGGGATCTCCTTGGGAGATGAATGCGTGGTTGAAGCCGGCGTTTATCTCACTTCTGGTTCCAAGGTAAAACTTCCTGATGGGACAGTCATCAAGGCACGCGAACTTTCCGGCGCACATGGAATTCTCATTCGACGTAATTCTCAAAATGGTGCGATTGAAGCGCTTCCAAAGACTGGCAGCTGGGGCGGACTTAATTCAGTCTTACACTCCAATTAATACTTTCAGTCGTTAATAAACTGCACGCCATTATTAATACAAGCAGGTTGGAATTTTCACAGAAATTATGAGTGGGCATTCTGTGGCCCTTTCTGGAAACCGAGCATATGGTTTCTTATTAAGTATCCAAGTTGATGGCAATTTAACTCGAGCACGGAATACTTCACCTGTGAGAGTTACAGATACACCGGTGCTAGAGAATCCAGTAATTGATGTAACGCTTCCTGTTGCACTTAGAGAATTAATAGAAAAACTCACGACATTCGGTAACGCAAAAGCTAAAGCCATCGTTTCTTGAGGAATAAATCGAGACCAAACAGCGTATCGGCGATTTATCAATGGATCTAAACTCCAAGGGTCTGGGACTCCTTGAAGATAACTAAATGAACTCCCCCAAACTTCTGAGATGTTTTGGGTGTTACCTCCACTCGATGAAAAATAGAAGGAATTAATGAACTTTCCATCCAAGGTAATAACCAGAGAGTTATTCTCATCGACAAATGTACGGTTTACCGCCTCTTTCCACTTGATGCCGTAGATTGCTTCGGTTTCCTTCGCATAACCAACGAAGTTCTGATCCGCGGTGGAATTATAAATATTACAATCACATTCGATTCGAATTTTGGAGAGTTTTCCTAGTGCATAAGTTCGGGCCGCAATTACTTGAGCTTCAAGTGCAGCAGCTGGCCACGACGATGGAACTTCTCCTAAGCCCCACAAGTACTCATCATGCAGTCTTAAAGTATTAGTGACGGCAAGATAGGAAGTAACGAGATTTGTGACGCTCTTGAAGACTATTTGTCCATAACGATATTGAGCAGTTTCAGTTCCGTTTGTGAGAGCGACAGTTGTGGTTGCAGAATCCCAACGAATAGTCCACGCACTTGCAGGTGTAAAAGGTGCAAACTTAGTTGTGGGAGAAGACAGTAAAGGAACTACTGCCCCAGCAAAGTTTGAGAAGAGCGCAGTCGTATCCCCTAAATATGTCCCGAAAGGTTCTGGATTCTCAGTCGCCGGTATATCGCCTTGGTACAGTCGTATTTGACCTTTACCTCCAACAACAGACAGCGAAACTGAGTTCGCCAAATTTGCGATATTGACTCTGATCAATTCATTGTCAGGGTATGGAGTAACGCTTGTACCTGGATAGTAATAATTAAGTATCTCTAACGCGCTTTTGCCTTCGAGCGCCTGACCGCGAGCTCCAATTTGGCTCATGCCGACGCCATGACCGTAGCCTGAACCAATAAATCGGAAATCTAAAGGAATTCGAATTTGCGGTGTTGGGTCGGCAAAGGAATTGGATGTCGGCAGGATCATGAGCACCGCGAGCGCTAATGCGAGCACGCGTGAGCCGAGGAAGTGAGCTCGATACTTCATATTTCTTAGGGTACCGCAGCGTTCTTGCGTTACCTTGGCAAAAGCGACTTTGGCGAAGAAATGAAACCAAATCCCCAGCAAAAATGCATAATTATCAATACTAAGGGAAGTCTTAATCGCTCACTCCAACTTTTACCTATAACTAAGGATGCAACGACAATCGAAGTGAGATAGATGAAAATGGGAACCATAAATAACGTATTGAAGAATATCCCTAATACAAGCGACGCCAAGCACACTAAAAAATTAATTGGTGGCGCTAAATACCTAAAATTAATAGTTCCTTTGTGGCGTCTACTTACCGCCCGTCGCCAACGACCATAATCGTAATACTGGCGTGCGAGTGAACCTACATTTGGACGTGGTCTATATGTGACTTTCAGCCTTGGATCAAACCAGACCACGCCACCACTTAATTTCAAGCGATGATTCATCTCCCAGTCTTGGGCACGAATGAATTTCTCGTCATAACCTCCAATATTCTCGATGGCGTTACGGCGAAAAACTCCTAAATAGACGGTATCGGTCGCTCCGGCTTTTCCACCAATATGAAATCTAGAAGCTCCAACGCCAATGGCAGAGCGCATAGCACGAGCTACTGCTTTCTGAAATGGAGTGATTCCCTCAGCAGCCATTAAACCGCCGACGTTTGCGGCTCCAGTCTCATTTAATATTTCTACTGCCGTGCGAATGTAGTGAGATTCAATTTCGGAGTGCCCATCGATTCGTACAACAATGTCATGCCTCGAATTTTGAAGTGCTGCATTAAGTCCATTTGGTGTCTTTCCAGTGGGGTTTTCAATAACTCGAATTCTTGAATCGTGTGAAGCCATGTCATCAGCAATTTCCAAGGTCTTATCGCTCGATGGTCCTACTGCAATCACCAACTCGAGTTCGCCCACATAGTCCGAGTTGAGAGCAGCCTGAACCGCAGAGCGAAGGTGCGCCTCTTCGTTTACGACTGTGAGAATGATGGAGACCGATGGGAACCGGTGTGACACATCACCGCAAGAAAGTGGGCTAGCCATAACCACCAAACGCTATCGCCCAATTACTCTTACCTATGTGAAATCACCACGGGCAATTCGCGCATTCACGATTCTTTCTTTAGCAATCGTGGCGATTTCTGCTATTTCTTGGGCCGGTCTTGGTCGAATCACTGCGGCAATCCCAAAAATCGATGCATTTGGCGGACTAGATAACCGTCCGAAAAAAGAGTCGTCGGCAGTAAATTACTTGGTGGTTGGTTCAGACACTCGAGAAGGATTGAGTCGAGCTGAAATCAAGAGATTAAAAGTTGGTGGAACTGAAGTCGCAGCGGGCAAGAGATCCGACACTATGTTGTTAATACATATTTCAAAAAAGCGCAATAAAGCTGCCATCGTCTCGATTCCTCGCGATACTTATGCTCTGATCCCGGAACACACCAATACTCAAGGAAAAACGGTTCCTGCTTCGCACTCGAAAATTAATTCGGCGTTTAATTGGGGTGGCGCACCTCTTCTTATTCAAACTTTCGAAGAAATGTCTGGCCTTCGCATAGATCACTACATCGAAGTTAACTTTGTGGGTTTTGTGAGGATGGTAGATGCTCTTGGCGGTGTGGAAATCTGTACCAAAAAAGATATTGATGACCCCAAAAGTCATTTAGTTCTTCCGGCCGGTAGACATATTCTTGATGGAGTCGATTCACTTAAATACGTGCGGACTCGACAATTCGATGGTCTAGGTGACTTGGGTCGGATGAAGCGTCAACAAGAGTTTGCTGGAGCAATGTTGCGCAAAGCAACGAGCGCTGGCGTCCTTCTCAATCCTGTGACCATGGTGGATTTCATTAGCTCTGCACTTGATAGCGTTGTCACAGATAAAGGATTAAGTCAGGGTGATTTGCTGACTTTGGGTAAGCAATTACGAAATCTCTCTGCATCCAATGTTCGCACTCTTACAATTCCGCTGAAGTATTACAACTACAGTAAGAATGGCGTGAGTGCTGCAGTTTTGTGGGATCCGATTCTGGCTCCTGAACTATTTGAGCGAATCAAGAATGATGATGCGCTACTGGATACAGTGAAAGCTGACCCCTCGGCTTCGCCTTCGATTGTAGATAAGTTCAAGACAAATAGCGCCGCCGATAATCCATGTAAAGGGTAGGCTCACCCCATAATGTTGAAGTTGTCAGTAATTGGCACTGGTTATCTCGGAGCCACCCATGCGGCTGCAATGTCCTCCCTTGGTTTTCATGTAGTTGGAATTGATGTCGATCCTGAAAAGGTCGCTTCCTTACGCGATGGCAAAGTCCCATTCTTTGAGCCTGATCTTGAGGAGATGCTGCACCGTGAAGTTCAATCAGGTCGACTCACCTTTAGTACTAACTTCGAAGAAGTTTCAGATTGCGATGTGCACTTCGTCTGCGTCGGAACTCCACAAAAGAAAGATAGTCTTGCAGCTGATTTAACTTATGTAGATTCCTCAGTAACAGCACTTGCTCCCCATGCAAAACCAGGTTCGCTTGTTGTTGGAAAATCAACCGTGCCGGTCGGAACGGCAGCGCGACTTGCAGAACTTCTCAAGAAACTCAATTCCTCAATTGAACTCGCTTGGAATCCAGAATTCTTGCGTGAAGGTTTTGCAGTCGAAGATACTTTGCGTCCAAACCGACTTGTTGTGGGAGTGACATCTGATCGCGCAGAAGAAATGCTCAAAGAAGTTTATGCTCCGCTTCTCGCAAATAACGTTCCTTGGATTCGCGCGGACTTAGCAACAGCAGAATTAGTAAAAGTCGCCGCAAATTCCTTCTTGGCCACAAAGATTTCGTTTATCAATGCAATGGCAGAAATATGTGAAGCTGCCGGCGGAGACGTAACGGTACTTGCAAAAGCAATCGGATATGACCCCCGAATTGGTTCCCGATTCTTACAAGCCGGAATTGGTTTTGGTGGCGGCTGTTTGCCTAAAGATATACGTGCATTCATGGCCCGTTCAGAAGAATTAGGAGCGCAGCAGTCATTAGAGTTCTTGAGAGAAATTGATTCCATCAATCTGCGCGCGCGTAAGAGAATGATCGACCTGGTGAGGGCCGATGTGAGTGAAGATCTCAAAGGGAAGAAGATTGCAGTACTTGGAGCGGCATTTAAACCTGATAGTGATGATGTTCGTGACTCCCCTGCACTAGATATTGCTGCACAAATTCATTCAGCTGGCGCCGATGTCTGGGTTCATGATCCCAAAGCTATAGAGCCGGCTCGTCGTCGATTCCCGGCCTTGAGTTATTCAATGAGCGTTGATGAGTGCATTAAAGATTCGGATGCAATCTTGCACTTAACGGAATGGAAGATGTACCGTGAATTAGATCCTCACTCTCTAAAGTCACAAGTCAAGAGTTCCATCATTATTGATGGTCGAAATATGCTAGATCGCGAGAAATGGATCCAAGCGGGATGGAAATTTAGAGCGCTCGGAAGAAGTTAGTTATGAAGCCTGCAATAATTCTTGCTTCTGCATCCCCATCTCGTCAGAGACTCCTAAAGAGCGTTGGAATTTCACCTACAGTTGTGGTGAGTGGTGTCGATGAAGAAGATTCTTCGTATTCTAAATTATCACCACGAGAACTCGTCATCGCTCTTGCAATTGTTAAAGCGCACACTGTAAAAGAGAAAATCAACTATCCCGCAATCATCATCGGTTGCGATTCAACATTTGAATTCGAAGGTAAATCTCTAGGGAAACCAGGTACGCCTGAGAATGCGATTGCGAGAGCACGATCATTGAGTGGGAAATCTGGAGTTTTGCATACTGGGCATTGTTTTATCGATACCGACAAAGGTATTGAAATCAGCGATGTTGTCTCCACTCGCGTGCATTTTGCCCAGATGACTGATCACGAGATTGCCGGTTACGTCGCAACCGGTGAGCCTTTGAATGTTGCAGGTGGATTTACTTTGGATGGCCTGAGCGCGCCATTCATTGCCGGCGTCGAAGGTGAGACTTCAAACGTTATTGGTCTATCTCTTCCTTTACTTCGAAATGCAATTAATTCACTGGGTTATGAATGGTTTGAGCTGATTTCATGACTCTTTATGCTGCATATGGTTCAAATCTAGATCCCAGGCAGATGCTGCTTCGGGCGCCTCATTCACCGCATCGAGGAACGGGTTGGCTCCGCGGATGGAGATTAACTTTTGGTGGTGAGGACATTGGCTGGGAAGGAGCGGTCGCAACTCTTGCTGAGGACTCATCAGAAAGCGTATTTGTATCAATTTACGATCTCACGAGCGCAGATGAGAGTGCACTTGATGAATGGGAAGGTGTCACAAGAGATCTATACCGAAAAATTAGAGTACGAGTCGAAACGCTAGATGGTTCCGCTCTCTGCTATGTCTATGTTCTCAATTCATTTGAAGGTGGCGCGCCATCTCGGCGATACCTTGAAATCATGTCTAGCGCGGCGCGAGAAGCTGGTGCGCCTGAAGATTACATTCAATTCTTAATCAATCGTCCTACCCGATAGATTGCAGCCATGGTTGATCTCTATGAAGACCCCATTGGCGCAGCATCACTTGCTGCAGTAGAGATAGCAAAGAAAACGGGAAAGAGTTCACACTCCATCGCTTTCGTTATGGGTTCTGGCTGGGTCGATGCTGCCGAGCATCTCGGGACTCCCACTCATGAGATTGCGCTCCATGAACTCCATGGATTCGAAAAATCTTCGGTTCAGGGCCATGGATCATCTCTGCGTTCCTACACTCTCGGTTCTAGTGAAAGTAAAAATGTTTTGGTTTTCTTGGGTCGCACTCATCTGTATGAAGGCAAAGGAATCGAGCCTGTCGTACATGGCGTAAGAACTGCCGTAAAAGCTGGTTGCACAATTATTGTGCTCACAAATGCCTGTGGTGGAATAAACCCTGACTATCAGGTTGGACAGCCGGTTTTAATTAAGGATCACATCTCTCTCACAGCAGTAAGCCCCATTCGCGGGGCTAATTTC
>Ga0208784_1000096_pt1 | contig 39742 bp, 20 predicted proteins | sample DEB19_08_DNA_FD_184531 | JGI IMG/M metagenome (GOLD analysis project Ga0208784, IMG submission 184531) | Aqueous microbial communities from the Delaware River and Bay under freshwater to marine salinity gradient to study organic matter... | ecosystem: Environmental > Aquatic > Marine > Coastal ... | reverse complement strand
TTTGATTTCAACAACCTTGGAACGGATTGCCGACTCAAAAATAATTCTTGCTTTTTCTTGGAACTCTTCAGAAAGTTCTTCACCCTCAAGAAGAGCATTTACATCTTCTTCAATATCATACTCTTCTTTCTTTACTTTCTTTGTTCTATCATCATCTTCGTCATCTTCGTCATCTTCGTCATCATTTCCTTCTCCACCTTCCTCTTCCTCTTCTTCCTTCGCTTCTACGATTTCATCCTCTTCGTCAATTTCTTCTTCAATCATATCTTCATCTTCGAGTTCTTCCTCTTCTTTGTGAAGACCTTTCATTGCTTCAGCAGCTTTTGCACCTTTGTTTACGACATCCTTAACTTGCTTAAGGGTTGCGCCGGGTGTTTTGAGTTTTGCCGAATCATCGTCTGGACGATAATTAGAAGGATCGGGACCGCCAAGATCTTCCCAACCAGCAGTTTGACCATCAGGAATACCTGTGGTTAGTTTTGGCATCCCTTCTGCCGCTTTTGCATTTGCATTAACAGCGGTTCTGGATTGCTTTGTGCCTACTTCCATTTCTTGTAAATCTCCACGAGACATTTGAACTCTCCGTTTAACCTTATAGTTATAAACTATATTTATTTATAATTTATTAAATTACAATGAGTTTAGAAACTCATTGAAAAGAGATAATTTATATTCTTCAAGAATACCCTGATCAACTAAGGTATTAATTTTCTTTTCAAATTTAGCAACTTTTTGTTCAAGAATTCCATTATTCCAAACCCACTCAACACCTTCCATAATTCCTTGAACAAAAGCGTCAGGTGCTGAAGGATCTGCAACAATATCTGCAGCAGTTGCAAGCATAAAGTCTTCACCAACTTCTCTATAACCTTTTTGATTTTCTCTTAGCGAACCAATTCCACGAGAAGAAACGCCAAGACAAACTCCATCTTTAAGAAGAGATTCTGCAATCTTACCCATAGGAGTAGATAAGATTTGTGCTTTACCAATAAAATTATTTCCTTCTTGATGAAGTTCTACAATTTTATGAGATACTCTATCAAGGTTTACTGTTGGACCATCGGGATGTCCAAGTTCGCCAAGAGCACGACCCTTGTTCACATAGCTCTCAGTATAACGCTTTACTTCTCTTTCCATAATAGAAAGAGGATAAAGTCTTCCATTTCTGTTTACGCATTCTGCTTGTAGAAATGGTCCTTTGATATAAAGTTTGGCGTTATCGCCCTTTCCTTCGGTAATAACTTCTACCTTTTCTATTTCTTCTCTGATAAGTTTCATTATGCTTGTCCTGAGATTTGTACTTGTTGGGCATATAATGTACCAGCACCACCATCAGTTCTTGCTGCTAATCTATAAGATAATGAGACAGTTGCATCTGGAGAACTAAATGCTGTTAATATTCCACTAGAATTGTAATTTACAGTAAATCTTCTTTGGAAGTATCCATTAACACCTGAAGTTGTGTTTATAGAAATAACTTCAGCGTGAGTGAAATTATGATATTGTGATCCAGAAAGAGTTACAAAATCACCAACACCAAAAGGTGCTTGGGTTCCCTCTGGGCAATCAATTATTGTTGTAGTTCCAGTAGTCACGCCAACAACTCTATTTGATGCTTTTGTTAAAGCAAGAGTTGCAGTTCCTCCGGATGGAATATAATAATCTGCAGTTGTAGCTGTTGGGTTTGTTCCAATTGCAACAAATGCACCAGCATTAACAGAAACAACTCTTACCACATTGGTTTGTGCAGTGAAAGAAGTAGTCATTGCTGATACTGCACCTGTTGTTAATGAAATACCAGCACCTATTGGTCTATGAGCCATTATTTTTATAGTACACTTTTAGTTATTTATTATTTAATCAAGTTAGATCATAAAAACCAATAGCACCAACTGCATCACCACTACCACTAATAGTCCTAACAGCTAATGTATATACATCACTAACTTTTGATTGTGTTCTGCCGAGTTGCAAATCCCAATTATATTCTTGATCTACTGAAACTGCTCCTCCAGATTGATTTGATCCAGTAGCGTATCTGAATCCAACTACTTGCCCTCCAGTCATTGAAGTAGCAGATACATCATATTCAACATTAGGACTTTCTGATATTGAAAAAGCTGCTCCAGAAAGAGATGGATTTTTTACAAGAGCAATAACATAATTAATATTATTGCTTAATGGGAGACCATCAAATTTTGTTGGTAAAACGATAGCATCTTCTCTTCCTGCAGCAAGTCTCATAGAAACTATTGGGGAATAAGTTACTCCAATACCAGTTTTTGCAGTAGTTTTTCTCACAAAAATTTCTGCAACTTTCTTTTCGTATCCGCCATTGGATTGAACGGAAGCGCAAATTTGCTTCATTGTTGATGATGAAGTTGTAACTCCGGTATTTAAAATTTCATAGCGAATTGGAAGAGATGCTGTAGTCATATAAACACTATCAATTTTGTTAGCGTGATTGAATTGATGTGCTACAATAAATCTACCATCAATTGCAAATCCAACTCTAACCGAACCTACACCTAACCATTCATATTCACTAAAGAGAATTTGTGCTTTTGAAATATCTAATTGAATTCCACTTGGATTACTTGTACTGAATCCCGTTCCGTCTAAAGTATCCACATTCCATTCTGATTGTGGAATAGTAATTGTAGTAGTGATTCCCGATATTGATGTTCTTTTAATAATATTAAGTTGAGATCCATCAAGTTCCAACATTACGCCATTTTCTGATGATGCATATCCAACCCTTTGGACTAAATTTTGTTTTGCTGGATTTAATACAAAGGTTTGAAGTACTTGTAATGCTTTTCCTGGTTGATAAGAAAATACTCTTTTACTTTCTCTTATAAAAGAACAACCGGCAGTGGTTCCAATTCCTAGTGTTGCAGTACTTTGTGCAGTTATAATACCTACTGTAGATCCTGTGCCGAGAATTACATCACTAAAGTCTCCATCTTGTTCATATCTATGAGAACTATCAAAAAGTGTATATGGATTAGATACCTTTAAACGTCCAAAAAGATCTCCAGAAAATCCTTGTCCAAGGTCATCATAAATTCTGCCGTATCTATCAGCACGAGCATAAACTTCAAATAAAGATCTTTCTTGATTTAAATAATCTTGAGTAGTTATATTCCAAATAGCCATAAATCAGATCCATTCTAACTTTGATGGATGATATCTTTTTGCGTCTTTAATATTAATATTTCTCTCCATCGCTGGATAAATTTGATGAACAATTGCACCTGGATATTCATTTTGCAACTGTTCACCTAAATCTTGTTTTGAAGGAACTCCATTTTTTGTTGTTAGTTCCATTCTATAAAGACTTCCATTCCAGAAAACATCAGCAACATATTCCTCACCAACCGACTGTGGTTCTGGTTGATTGGAATTGATATAAAGATTTCCGTTAAAATCTCCAGAAATATTTACTGATTCTGAAATGAATTGTTTAAAAGATTTCATTCTTCCTCTGTTTCGGTATCTCCATTAAACATAGAATTTGCAACTAAAGGACGAAAATCATCAATTTTTTCTGCGGATTTTGCAAAAAGTAGTTCTTTGATTTTATCGCTAATTTGCGAAGGTGATTCGTCTGCCGCAATCATATCTAAAAGATCATCCATTTTAATACCTTTCAATAATTTCTTCTATTTATATCTCACCACCCTTGGGCATTTCTACTGCCTTTGTTGAAGGCTCAGTCGCAGATGCATTAATATCTGGTTCCATTACTGGTTGTCCTAAATCCATTCCAGGTGCTCCTTGTCCCTGATCGATTCCTGGTTGCATTGGCATACCAGTCATAGGATCAATTGGAGCATTTGGATCTGGAATAATACCATCTTTAATTTCTTTTTTGATGATTTTATCCTGCTCAATAATTTCTTCATCGGTTTGACGAAGAATTTTGCGCCTTACGTAATCTTGGGAGAAATACTTACCGACATAAGGTTCTGCAACTTGAACCATATTAAGTCTTTCATTCAGAAGTTCTGCATCCTTAAGTTCTGCAAAATGATTATCATATAAGAAGTCATATTGAATATGCTCCTCCATAATATCCCAATCTTGTGGGGTAATAATATTTTTAAGAATTAACTGAGTTCTCAACATATCGTGGAACATATATGAGAATCTCTTTCTCAAGCGAGCAACAAACTTGCTGAATTTAACTTCATCTCTAAGAATTTCAGAGGATCTTCCAAGATTAAAACCACCTTCTCCATCCATTCTTGATGGTGGAACATTTAATGAGCGATATAGTTTTTTCTTAAAGTATTCAATATCAGTAATTTCTCCAAGATTTTGACCACCTGGAAGTGTAGAAATTTCTGTTCCTCTACCACCTTCTCTACGAGGTAGCCAGAAGTCCTCAAGCATCGCCATAAATTTCTTATCATCACGAATTTCTCCAGTGTTGGCGTCATATACAAGTTTATTGCGATAACGCATCATAACATCACGAAGATATTGTTCTGCCTTAATCTTTGGAAGATTGCCCACATCAATATAAAAAATTCTTCTTTCGGGCGCTCTTGAAAGTCTATAAATTACAAGAGAGTCCTCAATCATTCTAAGTTGATTGAGAGATTTAATTGCTTTGTGAAGATAAGAAAGTGTTGATCCTTTATTTCTATCTACAAGACCAGAAGTACAATATGTAATAGAATCTTTAGACATTTTAATGCCTTGAGATCCTCCCATAGAAGATGGATTTCCTGTTGGGTATGTTAATTTTGGACTATAAATGAAATATTCCTCAAGTTGAGGAAACTCAAAATCCATTGGATTATCACTATTAACGTTAGAGACTCTATACTTATCTTTTGGGTCCTTTTTTTGTTGCCTCACATATCGCATCTTCATTGGATCAATATAACGAAGCTCTTGAATTCCTTCGTGTGGATTTTTAAGATCAATTACTTTATGATAATAAAGTCTTCCGTCAATGTACCAATTTCTATAAATTTCGTGAGACTTCTTATCAAAATCTAAAAGAGATAAAATATATCTAAATTCTTGTCTTATTTTTTTCTTAATACCATCACTGGCATTTAAATTTGAAAGTTCAATTTCTATAGGACTATCATTTGTATCCGATACGATTGCTTCATTTACAATATCTTCAATAGCACTATCACACTCTGGGTGAAGTGCCATTTCACGATATCTTTTAATTAAATCAAATTCGGTTCTATAAACTCCTTCAATATCAACATAAGAACCAAAAAAACCACTACTCAGGTAGTGGTCAGTTGAATCCTCATTATTTTGAGGAACCGGACTGACCACCCCGGGAGATAGTGGTTCATTATCTTCTATTGAAAATCCAAACAATCTTGCCATAATTTATTATTTTTTGATAGTCGTTTTGACTATTTATTAAACCTCTGCAGTTGTAGGTGTCCAGTATTGAACTTGGAATTCTACAGTGAATTCCTCAATTGTATCTGCGCTATCATATGAAAGATCAATTGCAGAAACAGCAGTTGGGAAGATACTATAGAATTTATAAGTTGCGGCAGTATTTTGGACAAGTCCTGCGCCAGTTCCATCACCACTTCTAATGTTTGCAGCACTTCTTTTGAGTTGCTTTACATAAGCATCAACCATATAAGTTGATGGGTTTGTTGCACCACTACCATCCCCATACTGTCCAATGAAGTTCATCCAATTCTCCATAACCTGTCTGATTTGGAAATTTTCATCATTAATTATAGTAATAGTCCAAGGATCAAAGGTACGCTCTCCTGCAACTTTGAAGGTTCTTCCTCTAAATGGAACATCAATTGATGCTACATTAGATGCAGGTAATTGTGCTGATTTGCACAGAATTGAAAAAGTCTCTCCTAATGATCCACCGCCAGGAATTGTTCCAGGAATTGTGACTTCAAATAGATTAGGTCTTGCGCCTCCACCAATTAGAGTAGATTTAAACTTAGAAATTGTTGATTCAGCCATTGTTAGGTCCTCCTTTTTGGTTTAGTTAATAATCAAACAGTACCTGCAACTTCTTCAAAACTTACACCTGTGCGGGTTGCGACGAATGTAAGAGTTACATAGTTAATAGATTTGGCGGGCTTCAGGTAAATGTCCGCTCTAAACTCATTGTTATCAATAACGTCTGGAGTGTTATTTGAACTATCGCAAACAACTAAGAACCCATAAAGACCTCTCTTTGCTTGAACGTCACGGAGATATGGTTCAACAATATTCCTAAAGTTTGCTCTTGTGATTTCGTCGTTTAGTTCAAAGAGTTGTGCTTGAGCAGATCTTTGAAGTGCTTGTTCAATTGTGAGGAACAATCTACGAACGTTAATTCTATCAAATGCAGACGCATATCCAAGAGCAGTTTTATCGCCAAAAAGAAGAGTACCAAGTCCTGGTTGAGTTACAATTGCATTGACTCTTTGAGGATATAGTTGATCTCTTTGTGCTTTATTTGGATTATACGCAAGTTTAATTGCATTATTTAAAATTCCTCTTTGTTGACCTGCTGGGGAGAACCAAGGATATGCAATAATGTTTGTACGACACATTAAACCAGCAACATCAGCATTGCAAGGAATATACACAAACTTATTATTAAATCTATCATAGGTGTACTTATATCCAGAGTCAAAGACTGCATAACTTGAAGAAGGCAATGAACTAAAGTACTTGATTAAGTTTGTTGTTTGTGTGGTTGTATTTGTTAATCCAACTAAATCTGCTTTATGGGGACCAACAGTAGCAACACAATCTTTTCTTTGTTCTGCGAGAGAAATAAGATAACCTGCTTTTGCTTGGGAGTCTGCCTGAGCATCCATACCAGGACCCATAATTAAATAATCAACCTGAACTTCATCTTTATTTGAGAATTTATCATATGAAGTAATTAAGTCCCCAAGAGTTGCCTTCATTCCACCAGAAGCAGAATAATCAACTCCTCCAGTCAAATTATAAGTTTTATTTCCAATTGCACTAAAGACTACATCTTGAGCATCTTGTCCCCAAAGACCATCTGAAGTACTAATTGGATTAAACGATTCTGAAGCAACTCCAGAATAAGTAGTAAATCCTGTTGCTCTTGGAGAAGTATTCCAATAAGAATCTGACGCACTCGATGGATTCCCCCCTGCATAAATCTGAGAAGAAAAGTCTGCAAGATATTGTTCGTACCAAATTTTTTGAGGAGAATTGACTGCAGAAACGGAATCTAATGCCTTAGAAAGACCTATATGTTTTTCAAGAATAGTTCCTTGGTTTCCAGTTATTGTACCTAGATCATCAACAACTACAATATTAATTCCATCATTTTTACCATTTCTTTCAAGAGAATATCTATTAGTAATTGGTTTTGGAGCGATCGACCTCCAATATATGATAGCATTAGTCAATCCAAGAGTTTGTTGCTCGTACCAATCCAAAGTACTAGCAATTGTAACTGTAGACCCAGTGCTAACACCAGAGTTGTTTATAAAAGTTAAAGTTTGATTTGCTGCAAATGCTGCAAAAGAAGTCCCTTCAGCATAATTAATTTGAGTTTCAGTTCCCGCAGAAGAAACTCTTGATGTAATTTTAACACTTATATCAGTTGAGTTTGTTCCCGTAGAAACTCCAGTGACAATTCCTTTTAAATAACCATTAAAAGTTGTCTTTGTTCCTGATCCTGGGATTGTTACGCTAGAAAGTCCAACAGTAACTCCATAACCAACAACAGCTTGTGATAATGACGTTGATGCAACACTTATAATTTGATCTGCTAAATCATCAATCACGCAAATCTTTAAATTATTTGCCCAAGATCCTGGATTTTTTGCAGCAAAAGTAAAGTCATTTCTATCCGGATTTGTCATATAATCATCATAATTATCAATTCTCAGAGAACTATCTGATGCTTGATTTACGCCAGCATTAGCATTATTTAAAGTAGATCCACCAGTTCTAACAACTTTTAGAATTCCGCCATATGAAAGATAAGATGAAGCACTCATCCAGTACTCATATTGAGAATCTGTTGAAAGTGGTTTTCCGAACGTATTGATTAATTCCTGTTCGGTAGTGATATCAATTGGGTAATCAACTGGTCCGATTGGAAAAGGTCCAGCAATCGCACCAATATTATCTAAAACATTATCAGCTCTTCCTACTGTTAAATCAACCTCTCTGACGAGTACGCCTGGAGATAATTGAGGAGTCGCCATGTTTTTCTCCGTAAAGTCTCAGTTTATCTAAAAATTATTTATTAAAACGATACTTTACATGGGGGAAATGTGACGTGAACAATTACCAATCAGGATATTGGTCTTCAAAATGCAATATAGTTTTTTTCCTTTTACTGACAATTCTTTTTACCGTGCAATCTTTACATTCGTAAGAATATGAAGAAGCAACAGGACCTCTATCTTTACGAGTTCTATAAAATCCATCTATTAAATTTTTAGTTTCTCCGCAAATTCTACATTTTCTATCAGATAGTAATAAGTGTCCTAGTCCTATTTGACTATCTAAGTCCATTATGAAAGATAATCCCACATATATGAACGATCACCATATTCATCAACAAACCATCTATCGCCATCAACATCAAGAAAACTATTTCCATCCAATCCATCAGAAATAAATCCAAAGGGAGCCATATCTTGTTCTATTTGATTCCTCTGTTCCTCATATAATCTTTTTCTTACATCTTGGTCAGTGAGTTCTTTAAAATAATCTTGGGCAACTAACCAAGCATAAATTACCAGGCACATTGCAAGGTCATCATTACACCCTTCTTCAGCTTCAAATGAATTATGTTTTTGAATAAAAGTTGTAAGTTCAGAAATAATATCATAATCATTTAGGAGTAATTTACTTTCCTCAATCATGGTTTTGAGATTGAGACAACCAACTTTTTTAACTGTTTTTGACATTTTGACTCCAAGTTGAGTCTTTTTGCCACTAAATCCTTGTCCCACAATTTGTCCTGCTCTTCCCCTCATAGAACACATTAAAAGATTGCTGTATTCTAAATCGTATTGAAGAATGCTTGCAACTTGATCTCCAACGTCATTCACCTCACATAAAACATATGCTTTGTTATACGCAGTTGCTGCTTCATGGACTATACTTGGGAAAAGCATAGGTTTTATTTCATTATTTCTATATTTTGCAACTACTTTATGTGGGAACTGTGTAATATCAACTACAGTAAATGCAGAGTAATCGTTACCAACGCCTCTAGCAACGTCTACAGTGATAAGATAATCATTATTCTCTACTGGGTCTTCATAAACATCTAGTCCAGCACTGCGGGTCTTGGGGTGGTCATATACGAGAGTTCTAAGTTTACTTGGAGCAATTAACGTATCAACAGAACCTAAAAATTCACATTCAAATTCTACTTTAAATTGAGAATCTGAAGTATTCGCAATAGTTTGTTTTTTCCATTCCTCATCTCTACCTGGAACTTCTGACCAATGAACATCAGTATATACATATTCATTTTTTCCTTTTTCTGCATCGTGCCACATTCGGTAGAAATGATTCATACCGTGAGGAGTTGATACAATAATTACTTTTGTTTGTTTACCTGAAGTAATTGTAGGATATACTGACGCAAAGAATGAATCGGCAATATGATTTGGAACAAACGCAAATTCATCCAAAAATAAGATATTGAATGACATACCACGAACCGCAGAAGCAGAAGTAGAAGCAGCCAAGATTTTACTTCCGTTTTCCAATTCCAAAGATCCTTTGTTCCAGGAAACAATTCCTTGTTGCATCCACTTTGGTAGATTTTCATATGCAGTTTGCAACCTGTCTAAAAGTTCTCTTGCCGTTGCTGCTTTGTTTGCTAGAATACCAATATTTACGTTGTCATTGAATACTGCATAGTGCAAAAGAAATGCAACAACAGTAGTTGATTTTCCAGTTTGGCGAGGCATCTTACAGATATTAAATCTGTGCTTGTGGAAATTATTGATTAATTTTTCTTGGAAATGATATGGTTTAAAATGCTGAAGACCATGATCCAGAGTCACAATTTTTACATAATTTTTTGCAAAATAAACTGGGTCATTCATACACCTTGCAATCTCAAGAACTTGCTCTTCAGTAAATTCGTGAGTTGTATTTGCCTTTTTTAATAGTGGATTACCAAGATAAACATCATTATTTGGCATAACAAAACCTCAATTATTAGTTACAATTCCAACGACGTAGTGCTTTATTAATTCTAGAATCTGGATCTCTTGCAGTTTTTTCTGAAGTTAGTTTAGATTTCATACCTTTCATACGCCGGCAGAATGAAGCACGACGTTTTGCTCTCTTCCCTTTAGGTTTTTTCTCAGTTACCGCAGTTTGAAGTTTTGAACCTGGATTTTCTCTACGATAAGCTTTCACTGCAGCAGGACTTAATCCATCAGTTTTATCTTGACGATTGACTTTTTGCCAATCTTCATCAACTTCAAGTTCTTCTCCCATAGTCTTTACATAATTGTTTGATGGTCCAGGTTTTGCAGAACTTCCCCCTTGAGGACCACACATTTGAATTAATGGTTGTCCTGGTTGAATTTCAGAAATAGAATGATAGATAACTACAGAACCTGGATAAACTTTTTGTAGTTCGTCATTTATTTCTTTGCGTGTTGGTGTTTTGACTTGAGGAAAAAACATTTTCATAGAGTAATATTTTCCTCTCCAAGAAAGAGTAACACCAATTACATTACCTGTTTGTGCTTGAAGTCTTGTTGCTTCATCTACTTGAGATTTAAATCCTTTGATTGGTTCTGGTTTGATTAAATCAACTACTTCTGCAAATGTATTACCTTCAGCATCTTCAATTGTTACATCTTCTTTCTTTACACAAGAACCTTTTGCAAATTCTGGTGTTCCTTTTTTTCTTTTATAACCAGTCCAGCACTTTTCATCTAATATTTCATTTGTAATTTTATCAACTAAAGTTTCTTCTTTGTTAATTTTAGGAAGTTTTGCTCCCGTTCTTTTTGGTTGTTCATCTTTAGAAAAAACTCTTTTACCCTTTTCTTTAAATGGTAAAATGGGACCACGCTCAACATTTTCAGTTGCCATTTCACCACTTGTAATATAATCTGCTGCAGTATCAATATAATCCGCTGCTTTGGTAATTTTTGATTGAACCCACGCTTCTAAAGAACCCTCTCCCTTTCCAACTTTTGCTTTAAGTCTCTTTACTGCGTCTTCTATTGTAGAAAGTTCAGAACGAGCCATTGAATACTCTTCGTCTTTTACCGAAACTTTGTCCCAAGCTTTTTCTCCATAAGAGCATTCGGATCTTGTTTCTCTTTTATTACATAAAGGACAATATCTTTCTTCTTCATGCATAGTTGCTTCTGATTTAGTGCCCCAGTTTGCAGCACCAACTCTACGACACTTTACAAGTGCTCCTGAAGCATATGCACTGGGCCAAACGCTATAACGAGACTTTACTTTATGATAACAAGCATCTTTTTTACCACTACCCTTTCCTGGTTTATCTTTTACTTCTTGCAAGTCCATTTCTTCTTTCATTTTCTTTTTGGGTGAATCTGTGGGAACATATGTTGGTTTAGCTGCACCAGATTTTTCTGGTTGATTTGGATCTGCTGCACTTTTTCTTCGTTGTGCTGATATTCTTTCAGATTTGGTCATACTTTTTCTTTTATCCGAAGAAACGCACTTAGGAGTTTCATCTTCTTCACCTTCTTCACGGGCACAAGGTTCTCCAGAGATTACTTCAACCCAACCTGGCGTTTTATCTGTTGATTCTGAATCTTGAAACCATTTATGAAGATTTCCCCTTTTTCTAGTTTCTTCTTTCAATTTTGATGGTAAAGAAAACAAATCCCAATATTTTGTTCCATATTGACAATCTTCTCTAGTCTCATCTTTTTTGCATTTTGGACAGTATCTCATTTTTTCGGGATTAACGGGATAATCCCATTCATAATTAAGAGAACCATCACTCGTAGATTGCTCTTTTACATCTTTAAACTTTTTATGATGCTTTTTGGCATCCGCTTCCATTTTTTTCAAACGAGTATAATAATCTGGAATTTCATCTAGATGTTGAAGAGCAATATCTCTAGCAAGTTCATGATCTTTTGTATGTTCGTGTTCAATAGGTTCTCCCATATCAAGTTGCTTTTGTATAAAAGAAACATCAAGACGATGCTTCTTTGCAATTTGCTCAACTGTTTTATGCGACTTGATTTTAGGCATTATTCAATAGGTTTTGATTTAGTCTGTTCACCTTTTGCTCTTTTTCTTCTCCCAGCACAATGAGCACGTTGAGAAAATCCTTTTGGATTTGAGCAATCAATACTCTTTTTATATTTATTACTCCAGTCTTCTTGAAACTGTTTAAATGTCTTCATTTTGAGTTTGTTGTTTTAGTAATTTTGCTAACTCTGCAGTGGAACCAACAAACAAGGCATTATTGACAGTAGTAGGACCTTTTTGTTTATCTTCCTCAATATCTTTTAATTTCTTTTGAAGATCCATCAATTTATCAGTTGCATCTGCTACACTTTTAATAAGTTGTCCAGCAACTTCATATGCACGGGGCATTTCACTTTCTTGCGCCAATTCAAGAATTCCATTAATTGCTTCTTGTCCTTTTTCAATTAAAGAATAAAGATTACCTCTCGTGTAATCATAATCTTTCTTAATGTCATCAACTGTTGATGCTATTTTTTCTATTTTTTCTATAGAAGAATCTGTATTAACTGCGGGAACTATGTCTGCAGTAACATTAAATGCCTCATTTAAATCGTCAAATTTTTTTGTCATTTTCATAATACATCAAAAGTTAGAACCACTAAATCCAAAATCATCGCCATCTTCAATTAGTAAATTATCTGCAGCAGTGATTGATTTAACTTCTGATCCTGCGAGGTGAGAAGTAATTGTTGTTCCATCTCTTCCTCTATCAACAGTTAGAACATTACCAGATACAAGTTTTACATAAACTTCTTCTCCTTCAATATCCAAGTAAGTATTGGGTAAAATGGAAGAAGCATTATTGACTGTAATTAAAGTATCTTCCGTAGTAATATCTTTAGATAAGTTGGTTACAATAGTACCCGTATAATTTTGAATTGCTCTTGGTTGTGCGGAGTAAACAACCTCTCTTGTTGGAGTATTTGTGGTATCTCCAGCAATGTAACTGACCGTAGTTTTTTTGATAATATCCTTGGTTGCGGAAGAAGTTGGTCCAAACAGATATGTTTTTGCAGTAAATCTTAAAGTATAAATTAAAACTCTTCTAGTAGTAAAATTACCTTCATAATCATCCTGCATAGTAATATTTTCAAGAACTATCGGAACATCTCTTTTTTCATTAATAATATCAACCAATTCAACTGTCATTGTGTATGCTGGTTGAAAATAAGGTAAAATTTGTTCTATAATTTGAAGAGCATCGTCGTTTAACTTAGACATAATGCTAAGTTCAAATTGCATATTATATGGAACTGGAAGATAAGTTTTTTTTGTTTCTGTCCCATCTTCAACAGATTTTGCAGTAAATGTTTGAGTAGTTGTTGCTTTTCTTGTTGAGTCATACGTCAACCCAGTAAATTCAAATGACATTCTTGGTAATGTAATTTGAACTGGTTTATTTAAATCTGGAGATTGCTCTAATCTCGCAAGAAATTTTTGAGTTGGGCCATATGCCAAAGGAACTTTAATTACACTTTTAACAGTACCATCATTATTTTTATGTTTAATTTCTATTTCATTAAATAATGATCCAAAGGCAATTACAGTTCTTCTTAAAATTTCGTGATAAAAATATTCAAACATTTTTACTATCCCTTATATGATGATTTAATCATAATAAATTCTATTTATGCTTTAAGGCATACCAAAAGGATTATTTTCGCTAAAATCTATAATTTTATTTGCCTCTTCCTCTATTTCATCGTTTCCAGTAAATCCATCTTTAACTGCAAAAGTATCAATTTTTCTTAAATAATGTGATGCGCTAGATGCGCTTCCTACTATATTTTCTCCAGGGATAAATTCACCAGTTACTTGAGAAACTTCAAGAATATTTGTAACAGAATTCCAAGACCTTACTCTTGCAGTAACTCCACTTTCTGTTCCAGTTACAATTTCGTTAAATTTAAAACTTCCAGTTGATATAAGTGATGGGTTACCAATAGTAATTGTAGGCGCTTGAGTGTAACCAAGACCTGCATTTGTAATTCTTATTTCAGTAATTGATCCCGCTGCAGATACTACTGCAGTTGCTGCAGCAGAAACGGATGAAATTCCAGTAAAGGTAATTTGGGGCGAATTGACATAACCACTTCCAGAATTTGTAACAGTAATTATACCAACAATTCCGTTACCAATTGTTGCTGTTGCAGTAGCGCCTTTTCCTCCCCCACCTATAAATCTCACTCCTGGAGCAACAGTGTATCCATACCCAGCATTTATGATTTCGACGCTTTGAACAGATTTTGCTTGTGGGTTTGTGTTATCAGTACAAACGACAATTCCCCCAATCATTGTTGCAATTGCGGAAGCAGTTTTTCCTCCAGAGGGTGCAGAAGAAATACCCACTTTTGGAACACTTGTGTATCCACCTCCACGATTTGTAACAGTAATAAATCTAACACCGCCATTTACAATTCCTAGAGTTGCAGTTGCAGTAACTCCAACTCCAATCATAGTAAGTTTTTGTATATTTCCTATAGGAACAGTTCCATCACCAGTCCCGCCAATATTATCATCAATATCATTTACACCAGTATCAATAACTTCATCTTCATATCTAAAGAGTTCACACCTCAATTCATATGTGTAAAGACCTTGAAGTTGATAAAAAGGTTTTTCGTGCTCTACGTATTTTATTTCAAATAAACGATCACCTAAGGGAAAATATACAATATCACCTTCTTTTGGTCTTGATGATAATTTAATATTTGGTTGATTTTGTATGAGAGGTGATATATATGTTTTAAATCTTTCTCTTGAAATGGTTACAGTTATTTCATTAAGTGCTTGAATACCAAACTTTGATAGTATGGTTGGGTTATCATTATAACCTTCATAAGTATTCACATATGCTTCTATTGGATATGCATTATCAAAAACAGACTCTATAACTTCCTTTATTACTTTTTTTTCTGTGATATATTTTCTTGGAAGATAATAAACTTCAACCCCATACATTCGGAGGTGTTCATTTATTAAGTCTTGCACTAGACTTTGTTCTGTTTTTGATCCTTGTAAAAAAAATGGGTTAAGCATAGATTAACCTATCATATCCAGAGGAGGAAGTTCATAAGTACTAGACATTTTTTCCATTAAAACATCTATTTCTCTTTGAGCATCATCATACATTTGTCTTCCATTCAATTCAACACCACCTGGAAGTTTAACACCAGTAAATTTCATCATATTCTGTCCCCATTGTTTTTTAATTAGGGATGTTAAATATGGTTTTATAAAAGAATCATTCCAAACTCTTGAATAATCATTAGGATCTAAAGTTGAATAACAATCAATTATAAAATAATAATCTTTGGTTACTGAACCCCAATCAATATCAAGATATAGTCTATCTTGCCTTTTATTAAATCTAATTTGTTTTTGAGTATTTAAAAGAAAATCCAAATCTTCTAAGTATGTTTTTACCATTGCATAACTTAAAAGTTCAGTAGTTCCCCAATAGTAAATATCATTTAAAAATAATTGATATTTCACACTAAACATATTATGAGTAATTGTGTTTGCGCTATCGAAAGTAAAAATTTTATTTACTCCGATAACATTTGGCGGAACTTGTAAATAGTTACTATTTTCAAAATAAGAAAAAGTTACTGCAGTTCCAACTATATTTGTATTTACGGTAGTAGTCACTACCCCAACGTTACTATTTTGATTTATTCCTTTTGCTCTACCTCTATCAATATCTTCTTGTGTTACTTTATACTTATAAAATGTAGGATATACCCCATCAAAATGCCTTTCTTGAAAGAATTGGACAGCATCATCAACCAAATCTTCTATTTGCTCATCGGCAACGTTAATTTCCAAAACTGGCGCACCCAGTTTTCGTTTACAATAATCTATTAGTTCTTGTCTAGTAGATGGTTGCGCCATTTATTTTTACTCTTTTAAGTATTTATAGACTAGAAGACATTAAGTTTGAAACAACTTCTTGTTGTTTCAAATACAATTTATAATAACATTTTGCCACATTTTTAACATCTTCTATATCAGTTATATTATCAATTTCAGAAGCAACTTTAAAATATTCAAAACTTTTGCTTAAATTTTCAAGTTCTATTTTATCAGGATCCATTTATCAAACTCCTAAGTAAAAATTTAATTTCGTCCAAATCCTCTTTCATACTAGCAACATCTTCTTCAATAGTTTGTACTTTTTGATTCTCTTCATTTTTAACATTGCGTCTAGCAATATATTGTTGATATTCAGACATATTTGTGTTTACTATTGAATTTGTAATTGGATCCCTTAATAATTCGTTATGACCTTCTACTCTTAAATATTCCATAATGTTTTAAGCAAGTGCTATTACTCTTAAATTTTTAACTCTAGGAACATAAACTTGATTAGTTGATGTTAATACCAATTTAATTCTATAAGATCTAAATGATGGTAGTTGGTCTGCAGTAAAACTATATTCTCTAAAATCAATACTACCGGAATCAAATCCAAATGAACCACTTGGTTGAACAAAAACATCAGATAATCCGTCACTTTCTTCAAAATTAATAATTTGTTTTCTGGAATCTAGATTTTTATATCCCGGGAAAGCAGTAAATACTGGAATAAAGTTTTGAGATTCCCCAATAGCATAGAAGGCTCTTATATCACAATAATTATTAATATAAGCATCTACCAATATTTTAATAGAAGTTGCTGGATTTTCTAAAGTAATTTCTTTACTTATGTATTGGAAAGCAGTTGGATCTGTTCCTAATGTATTTACCCTATTATCAGTAGCGTAGTTTTGTATAACACTATTAACTCTATTAGAAGTTAAGATTGCACTAATTCTTTGCGTATCTATAACTGGACTTACTCTAGGATCTACGGATTCTAGCAATAACCTTAAATTTAAAGATTTTTTACCAGGTAAAAATCCAAGATTTAAATTCTCATTTACTCTAGATGCTATTAGTCTAGGACTATTAAGATAATTAGTGGTATTAATAGTTACCGGTTCAAATCCTTTGTCTACGAATGGAACTTCATTGCCGCTAATACTTGAACCAGTAATTGTTCTCAACTCTGCACTAAGAGATGTCCCCTGTACGGTAATGTTTTGTATGGATGGAGTAATAACTTCAAAAGGAATATTTTGAGTTGCTTTTATATTAAATCCTCCTGTAGATTTTGTTTTATTTAAATATAATTTAGCAAAATAATTTTCAAAACTTCTATCTGTTCCATTTTGATCCATTTTGAGTTTTATATGATAAGAATCAAAAGTTATTGGATCATTTACAGTAACATCTTCTAAATTATGAGTAGTATTGATTCTTTTCAGTGAAACCCCACTCAATTCATATTTGTAAACTAAATACCCAGCATTATATGTTATTGATGGTTGAGATAATGTAACAAAAGATGTAGGATCTATATATCCAAGTCTAGTTATGTTATCAAGAGACGAAGCAGTAAAAGATTCATATTGGAATAACTCATTACCAATTAAGACATATCCAGGATTTAATGCACTAACTTCAACATTTTCGAAGGTGCTAAAATTGCTTGTATCATCAACTGGGATAGATGATGTTGAATCAAATGCATATGTTGAAGATAATTTTGTTGGTGGTACATCAGATTCCACTCCAGATATCGTAACTCTATTTTTATCAAAATACATTCCGTGATTTTTATGATTTACCAAAATATGAAGACCATCAGAATCAACATTAATTTCTGATATTTGTACATTACCTCCAGAAGAAAAATTCAATGCACTTGTTATTCCTGAATTATTAATGTATTGAACCGTTACTGCAACGCCTGCTACAGAAAATTCTCCTTGAACATTATCTAAAATAAGTTCATTAGTACTTGCAATTGAAACTAAAGAAAATCTTGCATTTCTTCCAACGGAATTAGCACCAATCGTAGTTATACCCAAAACATCTCCAACAGAATAACCATTTCCTGAATTCGAAATAGTAGCCGCTATAGCAACACCATTGGAAATAGTAATATTAGCTGTCGCATTTCTTCCATTGCCTGTTATTGACTCCAATGCAACATTAAAATACGTCAAAATTCCTGAAGATGGAGTATAACCTATTCCAGCATTAATAATCTGCAAAGATCCTGTAGCAATTCCTGCATTTCCTACATAATTTCCAGATGCAAAAGTTCCTTCTTGAATAACTGTATTGCCTAAAGTTAGTCCAGAATCTGCTAATGATGTGGATAATCCTATTCTAACTACTCTTGAATTTGTTATGATAGAATTTGGAAGTAGTGTTGGAATTTGAGAATTTCCTGTAGATAGTTCTGGACTATAAAATTCAACATTTCCAGAATTTAAGAAGTTTGCTCTATAAAGAGTAAATTTCAAATCTTCCCATTGACTTGCTTCCCAAGTTGAAGCATTTTGTGATTTAAATAAAGATCCAAGATATGGTTGGTTTGAGATATATGATTGGGTTAATATGTCAACTTCTCCAACTCTAGAAATAAACACATTGTATTTATTGGAATTTGAACCAACAACTAATGCATATTCTTTACCACCTTCTAAGTAAACTGGAGATTTGAAAGCAATAGATGTTGCAACAGACCCATCATTTGAAGTATTAATATTTTCTGGATTAAGAATTACTTCAGAAAATGGTAATACTGTTTGAGTTGGATATCCTCCTTGCATAGTTCTAATTTGAATCAACGCAGGAATATCTGAATCATCTTTAGATTTGAAGAACAAATCGCACCTAGTAACAAAAACTCCACTTTCTTCTTGAACTAAGAATGATTGTGCAAGAGGATCCCACCAAGGACAACCATACCAATTTGTTGTTTTTGCTACTACTTCAGTGCTAACTAATTGAGGCCCTGTTGTTCTTGATACTTCTTCACTTTGTACCTCTTGTTTTTGTACAATAGTTGCATTTCTAGTTGAAATAATATTTTCTTGTACAGTTTCTATAGTTCCACTAGAAATAAAAGTTTCTTCTGCAACAGTAGATGCAAGATTTTTATCATTTATTTCATTGTTTATTATAGTAAATGTTTTAGAACCATTTTCAAATCTTGGATTAGTAGTTACATTTGGATTTGGTATGTAAAAACTTCCTATCAAAGATGTATATACATCTGAAACTAATCTTACATTTGTGATAGTTGCTTGGGCGCCACTAGTTTTTCCAACTAAAGTCATATTTTGTTGTACCCATCCACTATACTCTCCTTGATATTGAGCACAAAGAGAAAATGTATCAATATTTAATACATTACTTGTGGAAGAATAAATTGCTGGAATTGTTTGATTTGTGTATGGACTTACTGTATAAGTTGAAGTTGGGATATTATATGGACCTTCTTTATGATTCGGTTGGGCAACTCTAAAAGTAATTTGGGGACTACTTTCATTTAAAGTTGTCTCATCCAGTCCAGTTTTTGTAATAGATCCTATTACTGTTTCTCCAATTTCAAACACTCCAGAAATCATTTGAATTTCTAAAAGTTTTGGAGTACAATATTTTGTTACGTCAATGCCATCAAAGAAACAATAAACTTGTGTTAATGGTTTAACATTTTTAGCTACAAATTGGATGTTTCTTGATCTTAAATATTGTATTAAATTTCTACTTACAACTTTATCCCCTATTGATGTTGTATCAATCTGTTCTGTAACATATGTGGTTGTTCCAGTTCTAGATTGTACTCCTGTTTCTTTAGTTTCTCTATAAGTATCTTGAGTTACTGTGGTAACAGCGCCATAATATCCCCAATATCTTCCATAATATCCATAGTATCCCCAATACCCATAGTAACCATAGTAACCATATGGATATCCCCTCCACCAGTATCCATAATACCCATAATATCCGTGTTTATATGAAGTATCGCTACTTATTTTAACAGTTTCTATGACTTCCTTTCCTGTCCAATTTGTTTCCCATGCCCCCCAAACAGTAGGTGCATATCCAGTTTGGGGATCTACTCCAAATTGCTGTGATGCAAGAGCCATTACTTGAGAGTAATTTCCTTCAGTATTAATTATTTTTGCATCAAGTCTAACTGTATCTACCCAAGTATCGGAGGAAGGCATCAATTCAATAGTCCCTTGCCAGAAACTAATTACAAATGGTGTTACATTTTCTGTTCTTGTAGATAAAGATTGTTTTATCCATTCAACTTCAGAATAATCTAGTGTTATTAGATCTCCAGTTTTTCTAATATTATTTCCTTGCGGAATTTGGAATAAAAGATCTTCCTGTGATGATACTCCTTCAACGGGACCTTGAATCAAGTCAACTGCTGTCGTATAATGTTTTGGTCTTAATTCATTGTTTTTAAAATCAATGCTGTTTTCAAAAGGAATTCCATTTTCTTGGGAAGTTAAAGAACTAAAATTATCAACAAAAAATCCAGATTTAAATCTATCTAACCCACTAGAATCTGCAACAAATAGATTTGCAGTATTTGATTCTAATAAAGATAATGAAGTATAATATTCTAAACTTTTAATTCTATTTTCAAGTTGTTTAATATCAGACATTCTATATCTTTTGTGATCAAGAAATTCAAGTGATGCTTGAGATATATCAAAAAGATAAGGTGGTAAAATAACTTTAGCTATTTCTAATGCATCATCTACTGATATTGGTTTTTCTGGTTTTTCTGAAGGAACTCCATATTTAACTTGGAATGTACCATCTTTTCTAATATAGATCCTATCAATTCTTCCAAGATAATATGAGAATGTTGCAATAATTTCTTCATCAGACGCCAAAATATTAGCGGCAGAATTTCCAGAAGCATTAAAACTTCTACCATAAAATTCTAGAGGTGATCTTGAATTTTCTGAAACAGAATAATTTGAAACTCTTGGTCTAATATCAATAATATCTGAATTTCTTATTGAATTGCTAATTTGAATATCTTTTTTATAATCAAATCCAGAATATGATGATATGGTCGTGATATCTCCATCATCTTCATTTTGATAATATGCACTTGAATAATATATTTTTATTCTTTTTGAAGGTTCTATTGATGATGCTGTACGATTTATAGTTCCATATCCATAAAAAGATCCTTTTTGTCCATTATCAAATTTAAAATTGGAAGAAATGTTAGAGCTGGAAGAATCTATTGTAACAATTACTGCTTGTAAATTTGATTCAGAAAAAACTATAGATTCTCCTTCTTTAAAAGTATTTTCATTTAATGGAATAAAAGATATTTGAGAATCTGTTAACCTTTCGGCATAAACTCCTATTGCACCACTTAATTGTCCTGTAAATTGCTCTCCAATTATTAAGTCAGTTGTTTTTGTAGTTGGTCCTGTTATTGAAGATAAAACTAAAGTTGGTGCTGATGGATCTTGGGTTGTTCTTGATTCATACACACCATAAACATTAATAATATCAGGTACATTTAAACAAATAGTTTCATCTTGAACTCTAGTTCCATATGGATAATTTCCATATATTAAACCATCATTAAGAGTTGTTGAACCTATTCCTGAAGAAGAATATTTTGATTTATTTACAATAATTGAAGAAACTCTATTTTTTAATTTAATTTTTGATTTTGGTTTTATTTTTCTTAAAGTAGCAACTAAAGTCGCAGAAGGATCATTAGAACCTAATCCATAAATTTGAAGTTTTGTTGAACCATCAATAAAATCTAATTTATCGGAGGTTAAAACTTCTGTTGAACCATCAGATCTAATTAAAGAATATCTTTCTTCGTCAAAAGGCAAAAATGTTTCATTAGTGCTCGCAACAACTTGAGTTGAAAGTTGACCACCAGAAATAACGACAGGATATGTTTTTCTAATAGTTAAAGATGCTTCAGTTAAATCTATAGAAGCAACATTTGGTCTAGGTAATGCAGTATATAAAGTGTCATCATTAGATCTTGATAAACTAGTCGATAATAATTTCAAATCAAAAACTGTAAGAAGACTTGTAGAAAGACCTCCTTGATTTATGCCAGTTACAGTAGCAATCCCAGAAATTGTTACAGAAGTATTTCCTACACTTACTACATTTGCATAAACTGGATCTTGAGCATCTGTAGTACTAAATTTTACTAAATTTCCTACCTTAACAATATTTCCTGGAAAGTTTGGATTATTAGTTATTATTGTACTAATTCCACTACTAGAAGGAGTAATAGTAGCAAATCCTACATTAAAAAATTCAGATTGTACTGTATCTGCATTAAAAGTTTTTGCCGTCCCAACTATTCCATAAACAGATTTAACATCAGAAATACTATATGAAGTTATTGCTGTTGCAACTCTGCTGTTTTCTATTCCATCTATAATAAAAGATTCAAAAGGAACGAAATCTCCATTCTTTTGATATAAAGATATTGATTTACTATTTGTTACCGAATTTTTAAGAAAAGCTGTTGCTCCGCTACTTTTTCCTTTAAAGAATGAAGGTGTGTTTAATGTTATTGGTTCATTCAAAGTTATTTCAGTAACAGTTTGGATATCATATAAAGAAATTCCCCATCTATTAAGGTCGGAATCTATTTCATATGATCCAGATTCCAATCTAAAATCATAAACTCTAGCAATACCAATTTCTTTTCCGGCAGGTGTAGTTGATGCTGATCCAACTCTAGAATCTCTTAAACTTAGTACATAAGTATTTCCGATACCAATTATAGGTGATCCATGTACTCTATTGAGAGTCAAAGTAGACCCTGTATTGTAATTAATTGCAATATTATTGAGAGATGCTGTAGTTCTTGGTTTTGGAGAATCTAAAAATACTGGAGATATTGTTTCTACTTCATAACCTCTTACAAAAGCTTTTCCTGGAGAAATTTGGTATACTGCAAGGTTATCAGAAACTACAGATCCATTATAAGTAAATTGTCCTGGATTAAATATACCTTTATTTCCTAAACCATCATTTAGAGATTCTTTAATACTTACATCAAAGGGTGTTACATAATAATCACCAGATTCTGCATATGTTCTTCTAGCCAATTCATCTTGTATTAAACTGTAGTTGGTAGAAGATCTTACTGTTTTTATTACTCCATTTTCTATGGTTGCAAGTTCTACAAAATTTGTATCATTTAAATCTGTTAAATTTTTCTTAAACAAAGATACTGAGATTTTTAATCTATCCGCTCCTGGAGCAGCATAGTTATTAAATCCTTGTGAATTATCATTTAATGTTTCATCTATATCAGAATTAATAATTTCTTCATTTACAAATAAACCAACTCTATAATTTGGGTTATTTGTATATTGATCTAAAATAAGAGTTTCGCTAGATACATTTACAAAATATCCTCTAATAAAATAAATACCCTCAGATATAGAAAATGCAGAACCTGTTGAAGTTGAACTATTTGCTATAGTAATTCCAAAAGGAGTTCCTGCAGTAATTGTAGTATTTCCTAAAAGTCCTGAAGTTATTGTTATATTTGTTATTAAATTTTCGCCGTCTAAAAATTGAACAGTTGAATTATTTTGTGTACTAGAACTCAAATAGTTTACATATAACGTAGTATTGCCTCTTTCTGAATCTGTTGATAAAAGAACTTTTTCAACTACTGCAGTAATTCCAGAAGTTTCTCCTGTAATTTTTGAACCAACTAATTGATCAACATATGCATCAATAGGAACGCCAAGATATGTATTATTGAGTTCTACTGCGTAGAAAAATTGATTATATGTAGTATTGCCTGGAATAATTTTGGCACCTTCTTTGAAAAAGTGCTGCCCAAATTTTTCAATTTGGTTTTGTAATACTGATTGGAGTGTTGTTAATTCTCTTGCTTGGATTGGATATCCAGGCTTAAAGAGAACTTTATAGTAGTCATTGTTTGCATCAAAATCATCAAAATATGGAGATACATTTAAATTAGTGACTTGAGACATAATTCTTTAAAACTGCAAAATGACTTTAATATCTTCTTTTTGGTTTATTGATCTAGTAATAGAAGGTCTATTATCAACGTAAATGATATTTCCAGAGTATTTTTTGATTTCTGGATTTGATAGACCATTTACAAAATCTTGTCCTAGATAGTAGGTTCTATTATTTATTGTTGTTGATATACCAGAAAAATTAGTATCTATTGATAAAGTTGCTCCGGTGTTTCCGGTAATAACTACGCTTCCTCCAGTTAAAGGAGTACTTGTAAATTCTTTTAATTCATATCCATATAATGGAGTAGATTGTGCAATTCCCACCGTACTAAATCCAGCTAAAGTTCTATCTTGCCAGTATTTTAGAACAGAAGTTGTTTGATCATAACTAATTACTCTACCTACTGCAGTAATTCCAGTTCCTATTGTTTGAGTTATAAAAGAATCTGGAGAAAAAACTGCAGAACTATATCCTATTCCAGATAATTTAATAGCGTAAACTGCACTTATCTTATTATCTGAGGGCTTAAAAACAACAGGATTTTCAACAATACCAACTCTAGCAATCTGATTTCCTGTTATGAAATCGGGATTTTCCGTATCATTTTCAATTCTTGAATAAACTAAAACATTATATGCTCCCAATTCTCTATAAATATCTGCACCATGACCTCCTTTTGGTGGAATTATAACATCAAATGTTGGAGAAACTGTACCAGTTGGAACGTTACCTGATACTAAATCAACATTTCCATATGTATACCCAGATCCTTGATTTGATACTACTATAGATTCTACTTGTTGGTCATTATTAATAGTAATAGTACACTCTGCTCCAGTTCCATCTCCTTTTATTGGGACTCTAGTATAAGTTCTATTTGCTGCACCTACTCCAACACCTCTGTTTGTAATAATAATGGTTTTTAATGATCCATCTACTGCATTGTTTCTTATTGCTGCTGTTTCTATACTAGTCTCCCAATTTAAAGGAACAGGCATAAAATCAGTAGATTCAAATTTTACAATATCACCAGGTTTAATTGTATAGAGATATTTCCAAATATACCCATCGCCGCTAGTTCCTGCTGCTCTTGGTTCTAAATCAGTAAAAGTTGGTTCATCAAGAGAAGGTTTCCCTTTTGGATTATCTGGATCTGTTCCATTTTGAAGACAAATATAAACCCTATAATCGCTGTTTAAAACATAAAAAGAGGAAGAATATAAAGTTGTTGATCCAGAAACATTTGCTACATTTGATCTACTATAATCGTGTCTATAATAATCATAAGTATTTCCAGAAACCCATGTTCTTTTTTGAACAACCTGACGAACATCTGACGATGTAATTTTTTTGAGAGCAATCATTGTATCCCAATAATTATTCTCTTCATTAAAGTTGTCTTTTGGTGCAGGAGGAGAAGTGTCCCAATCACTTTGAATATCTGCTGGATTTGGTAATCCAACAAAAGAATAATAGTTATTCGTTGAAGTAGTTACTCCAGAAATAAAATTCTTAGCATTTAGTATTCTAATCTGATCAGTTATAATTGCGGACATTTGTTGGGTTTTTTATTTATTTATGAGGTGTAATTTAAATATTTTAATGGTACTGATCTCTTTATAACAGTTCCAGTTGAAATTCCACTATATCCATTTAGTGTGTATGCACTATATGAATTTTCTTTTGATCTGGAACGTAATACTATTCTTCCCCAACTATAGTCACCATAATAATTACTATATCCAATACCAGTTAATCCATTATAATCAGAAACACTTACCGTAACTTTTGCAACATATGTTAAACCCAATCCAATAACAGATGTTTGTGCAATTGAAACTGAAGCAACTTGATAAACACCATCCAAATAATTAGTAGAAATACCAATTACAGATCCACTTGAATTTAAAGAAGTAACTCCATTTCCAATATTTGAATTTGATATAACGAAATAATACCCCGTTTGTATTCCACTTATAGTAGTAATTCCTGTTATAGTAGTAATTCCAGAAACTAAACCATCTCTAAAATAAGAATTTTTTGGAATTACAAAATCAAAAACAATTCCTGTTGATGCAACACCAACAGATACTGTAGAAATTCCTGTTATGACTCCAAAATCTCCAGAGTATGATATTACTTTATTGCTTTCATAACGGAAAGTTGGGGGTTCAATCAAAATTGATGGTGGATTTTCTTGGGAATACCCCGTTACAACTCCTGTAATAGAAATTGAAGTTACTATTCCAGAAGTTATAAATGCAGTTGCAGTACTTGTTATTGTCGATATTCCCAATGGACTTTGTATTGATACTATTGGAACACTATCATACCCAGAACCACTATCATTAATGACTATTGAAGATATTGTTCCTGCAGCAGAAACAATTGCCGTTGCACTTGCAGAAACTTTTACATCTTGCGAAATTATAGTAACATTTTTTTGGAACTCTAAAGATACATTATTTTCATTCATTGGATTGAAAATTGGCCTTATATTATCAACAAAGATAACGCTTGATCCTACTCCAACAGGTTGTATTAAGTAACTTACCGGATAAATTTGAGGTTCATATAAAATTCTATTTTTTCCAATTTCTTGTCCATTTATAAACAAATCTTCGGTTTGTCTGCACCAAGTTATTGGTCTCGTAAGAGTTTCATTACTAGTATTTCCAGGACCAAAATATGGATTTGTTTCTACAGTATCAAGAGATAATATATCAGATACAAATCTTGGATCTTCTAAAAGATATGCAGGTTGACCTATAGAAGAATCATACGTTAAAGTTAAATCATCTCCAACTTTAATAGTTTCTAAAATGTCCCTGAAAATAACATCAATACCGTCTCCGCTACCTTTATAGAATAAAATTTTGCAAGTATCTTCTGGTTTGGGTGGTTCTGTAAACTCTATTTTACTTCCGCCATTAAAAATATAACCTTTTCCTGGAATTTGTAATATATCATTTATAAAAACTAAAAGTACGTCCTGAATGCTAATCGGAGAACCTTTTTTTGCATATATTGCGGTTAAATTGCCTAATAACAAAAGAGGAAACACTTTTCTAGTTCCATTAAATAATCTTTGAATATTATCAAGAGGTTGAATTTCTCCTAAAGACCATCCACTAAACTTATCAGTAAAGGTTCTATCAACACTAATTTGAAATTCTCTAAACGTAGATCCAATTACTGTAGGAATACCTATGGACCCTGTTGTTGGTATAGTTAAAATGTCTCCGACATTATATCCATAACCAATATTTTTAAGTTCATATTCAATTACACTAGATCCTTGTCCAACAACAATATCTATTGTTGCTTGAGTTCCTATTCCTGAAGATGTTGAAGAATAAATTAGTGGAATGCCCGAATATGATAAAGGAGAATCGAAAATAACTTTTGGTGGACTTGTTATTGTGTATCCAACACCAGGATTTGTGACAGAAACTCCAACAACTCTACCATTGGTTATTGAAGCAGTTCCTACAAATTGAATATTTGAAGAATCTGTAGTATAAACCCCAACTCTAACTGTTTGAATTCCTGCTCTATATCCAGAACCACTATTACCAATACTAATAGATGAAATTGTACCAAATCCGGAAATAATTGCAGTTCCTCCTGCAGAGATTAGTGGTTGATACCCAAGTCCTTCTGTTGAACCTACCGAAACAATTATTCCACCTGAAGGAAAATCTGATGTATTAATATCCGAAGATAAAGAAATTGGAGAACCAATAAAAGTAACAGATGTTATACCAGATACTTCATCTAAAGTGTAATTACTTTGAAGACCTGGACCTTGAAAAATGTCATTAATTAGTATAACAGCATTTTCTTGGTAAATATCAGTTACATTTGATTTATTTGCAGTCAATACAAAAGATTTATTAACTCCATTAAACTGAGAAGATACATCATCAAAAACATTATTTTTATAATACGGATCGTTTAAAGTATCTGCTTCTGCAGATCTCATAAATACTCTTCCGTGGAAAGTTGATCCCGTAGAAATTCCAACCCAATCTTGTTCATCTGGAGGATTTGTTGTAGTGCTTAATGGAACATTTCCATAAGGGGCATCTACAAAATGAATGGTGTTTTCTACAATATTATAATTGCCAACTACTTTTGTTATAGTAGACCCTATTGAATGGTTATCAAGTTCTGTGCCTAACCAAGGACGAATCACTCTAATTGAATTTGTTGACCCAACACCAACAGACTCTACTTTCATTATCTCATTATCTATTTGAATAAAATCTCCTATAAAAAAGTTAGTAACAGAATTTGAATATAATATATCATCTATTGTAGAAAAATTATATAATAAATTAGATGTGGTTGAAGATGATACAATTGGAGATTGAATTACATTATCTATAGAAAGTAATAATTTTGGATTTTTATTAGTTGTGGTAAAAGAATGATTAGATCCTATTCCTACTGAAGTTAATTTCAATGGAATTGGTATTGTTTTTAAAGCTTCCTCAGCATTTCTAGCTAATTTTATATTATTATCATCAACTTTAATAATATAAACTAAAGATGGTAATTTATCTGTAGTTCCTATTCCCACTCCAAAATCTGTAGTTCCTATACCAATTGGGGAATTTGTTGAAACCCCCACAGAATAAGTAACTTTTTCTCCAGTTACGAAAAAATGATTTTGAATTTTAATGATACTAGAACCAATACTTACAATACTAGGATCACTTGCATCAAAAGATCTTTTAAAAATTGGAAAATTTTTATGTTTTAAATCAAAAGACCGTTTAATATCTCTTTCGGTTCCATAGTAAATTCCATAACCAGATGTAAGAAAATCTCCTATTGACATTTTTTTCTCCTTAAGGTATATTCATAAATTTACTATGGATTAATAATATTACTAAGTGAATTAAAACAAACTTTAACTTTAGTTTCAATATTTGGAATAGGCGTAAATAATAACTGTGTTTTGTTTGTAGTTTTAGATACTCCAACTGTTCCCAGTCCAGAATGAGTTTCTAAATTAGCATATTCCGTAAGATATGCATTCACTTCATCATCAACGACTACAACTTCAGATAATTGGTGTCGATTATTTGTCACATCTGATACTTGAACTAAAAAGTATCCACCATCATAGTTATCAGAGTATTCTCCAATAACATTAGAAACTGGAGAAATTGAAGATGCAATTGAAGTTGAATTTGCTTCAAATTTTATATAGTCCGTATTAAAAGTTCCTATTCCGGAAGCAAAAGTATCTGCTATCGAGACACAAATAGTACTAACTGATGCGGCGATACCTGTATTTGGAATAAAGTCAATATTTAAAGTAGATCCAGATATATATCCATAATATGTACCAAGTCCGGAATTTGAATATGCATCAGAAGAATGATTTGTTAATTGTCCGTAGGAAAAATATTCAATGTTTGATCCATCATGAATTATATTCAACTCATTATATTGATATTTTCCATTAGTTGCTGATGCACCAACTAAAACTTTTGATGAAGTATAACTTGTAGATATACCAAGTATTGTTGTAGAGGAAGCAGCATAAGTAGTTTTAGTTTCAATATTTACAATTCCACCAATGGAAGTTGTACCAACTCCAGAAAAAGTATCTTTAATATTATAAACTAAAACTGTTACATCATAATCATTAACTTTATATTTTGTGGGATAGAATAATATTGATCCTTCATTCCCACTTATTGAAAAATCAAAAGAACCTAGATCATAATAAGTTTCAACTCGTGCATATTGATTTATATATCCTCGTACATTGTCATGTAATAAAGTTAATAACATTAATTGTCTTTGTGATGTATATCTCCTATCTCTTATATAAGTGACATATTTTTGAGATCTTGCATTAATTAGGGGGAATCTATAAATTTCAGAATAATTCGTTAAACGTTCATTATTATTAAAAAATCTGCTGATATCATCTATTAGCAACACTCTATTTCCAACAGACTCATAATAATCCATTAAAATTCTACTTGAAAAAGTTATTTCATCTGAAACAATATTAGAATTAATGAACAGGGCGTTCTCTTTAGCAAGATCATAATCGTATACGCAATTTAAACTAGCAAATCCATCAATATCTACAGATACATCAATAGTAGAAATAGCGTCAGTTCTAATTCCAGAAACAGTATACGATTCTAGTTGGTAATCACTAAATTTTTTAAATCCTGCGATATGATTTAGAGATCCTACAGCATCACTCCAGGTATCATATGAAACTTTAGATTTTAAGGAATATGAAAAATTCTGATAATAAAAATTATCTTGAATTTTTTGAATTTCATTATTTAAAATTCCAGTTTCAGTAATCCATCCATTTTCAACTTTTGAAAAAGAATTTGTATTTGCAAAAGATTCTGGGGAAATAATTTCAGATATTTTACCTTGAGTTCTAGAAGAAACTCCCTCCAATATTTTCCCTAAACCTATTGATTCTTTAGATGATATTGTTAGTAACTTAATTTTAGTATTCCAATTTTGAACAAATCCTAGTGATAAAGAATCTCCAAAATATTTAATTTTTTCATTCTTAATAAAATCATTTGGTTTTAGAGTTGGATTAAATATTGGGAAGAATTTTTCTGCAATTATTCTTCCTGCTGAATTTTCAAAATCACAATTTCCTGGATACTCTCCTGAATTTAAAAAATCACTCATATTGTAAACTACAGACCCATATTCCCCTCCAATATTTTTATCAACAGCAGTAAGTGTAAATAATTGATAATTATAGTTTTCTGAATTATACCCCTTTCCATCAGAATTTACTCCAACATTAATATTTTCAATTAAAACTTTATCTCCAATAGAAAATGGGAATGAAGATTCTGTACTATATCCAACATTTAAAACTACAGTAACATCTTTAGTTATAGAATTGAATGATATTGAACTAATTCCCACACCATTTGTATTTTGAGTCGGAATAATAATTGGAGCAATATTATTAAGACGATATGTATTGTTTAAAATTTGAACTTCAGTATCTCCAAGAGAATATTTAAGATCTACCTCAGACAAGATATTTCTAGTGCTTCCATCAAGAACTATTAATTTGGGAACAGTGTTATATCCATTTCCTGTAGAAGTAATTCCAATTGATTTAAATGAATTTAGTGGTTCTACTTTTAAAATTTGAGGAAGAGATAAATTTGGACGTAGAGTAAGATCTGAAGGGAAATTAAATCCAATGTCTTCAATTTTAACTTTATTAATTTTTCCTATAGAGTTGCTTATTGCTTCTAAAATTGCACCAGATCCATAATTTGTAATAACTTTAGAAAACTTTGGAAGACTATAGTAATTTTTTCCTTTGGAATCAATTTTTATTTTAGTTATTGGTCCAAAAGCAGACAAAGAATTAGTTTCATATCTTATAGATGAAATTCCCAAACTATAAGAATTTTTTTCTGGAACACTTGGTAAATTATATACAAATGCGGAGGATCCAATAGATATAATTTGATGCTCTCCATTATATTCACTTTCTACTATTTGAAGTTCATTATTTGAATATACTGAAGAGTCCACAATAATTTGTTCTTTTTCTTCGGGAAGAGTTCCACCAGAATAAACTTTATCTAAGTTATAAAAAAGTTTTTGTGGGATATTATCATTAATTAAAATAGAAACTTTAGCATTATTATCAATTCCTATAACACCAGATTTTTTAACTTCAAAGTCTATACTATTTTTTGAAGATCTAAAAATTTCAGTATAATTCGAATCTATATAGAAGTTTAAGTCAAATGCTGGATATTTTTCTGGACCATTTGTGTATGAAAGAGAAGAATCTGAAAGATCAAAATTTATTAAAGAATTTTTGTATGCTTTAATTGGAGGATTTATTAGGGATAAAGTTCCATTTGAAGTTGAATTAATTTTAACTATTTCTGGATTAAAACTTATAGAACTGTAATATGAGTTTGATAATTTAACTTTGTCCTTATCAAATGATACTATGTAATATATTTTATTGTTTGCTAGTCCTACAGAAGGTGATGGTGAATTATATACGATCTTATCGCCATTTTTAAATCCATGATTTTCAATAAATATTGAACTTTCTGAAGTGTTAATTCCAGAAGAGTAAAATGATTTTGGATTTATTAAAATTCTTTTATTAACATCATCATATTTGACGATAACTGTTGTTGTTAATCCTGGATTTACATTTACAAATACTGTATCAGTATCTTTTAATCCATGTGTTTGTGCAGTAGAAACTGTTACAATATTTTTATATACATTCCCAGTTAAATTAGAATAATTGGTTTTAAAACTGTGATAAGTGTTAGTACCAATTCCAGTAAAATATAAAGTACTAATAGTATTTGTAGTAGATGCAATACCAACAAATACCCCAGTAGATCCAAGTCCAACTTTTACTGTTGATATTCCAATTAAATCATTTGAAATTTTTGCAACATATACAATTGAATTATTTGAAAGTGAAGTTGTAGTTATTCCATTGTTAGAGACAGAAATTTCTGATCCTCCATTTGAAGAATATATTAAAGAATCGCCAGTTTCTAATTCATGATCTGGAATATAAATTGTTTTTGTTGGAATAAAAATTTGAGTTATACCAACTCCTGGATTTGAAAAAGTAATTAACGTTCCTATTCCAACTCCAGAAACAGTTCCTATACCAAGAGATTCTACTGGATTAAAATAAAGTTCTTTATTTCTTTTCTGATTATAACTATTAAAATTTTTAACATTTATAGAAAACCTTCTTGGATTTTCATATAATATATCACTATAACTATGAGAAGATCCTACACTTCCATTAACAGATCTTAAAACTCTAATTCTAGAAGATTTTTTATCTAAGTTTAGAATTTTGACCTGTTCATTGCCAATTTTTAGAATATCATTTTCATTTATATTAGAATATGCAATATTTCCAGAAACAGAAAAATAAGTAACAATCCCTGTTGCAGCAATAGAACCTATTCCCAAAGGATCAGATATTGCAAATGTGTTTGAAGATACCCCTACCACATAAAAATCATCATTTAAGAAAGAAGATGTATTTAGTCCAGATATTGATACTTTATCTCTATTTAAAAAATTATGAGGATAATCTGATTCAACTATAAAAGAATCTTTTTTTCTTGAATCTGGAAAAATTTCAACCCCGTAAATAGACGTGGTTGCAACACTAATAGTGTTAACTAGTTTGCCACCAATTCTAGAAACTTTAGATGATAATCCAAATCCTCTAGTTCCATCGGAATCAAAGACTATAGAATCATTTACTTTATAATTTGCACCTCCAGTAACGATACCAATATTTTCTATAGATCCAGAAGATACATTTTTAATTTTAAAAGTTTGATTTAATAAATTAGGAAAATAGATATATGAATATGAATTTAAGTCTTTGTAGATATTATATGGAGAAGTATTCCTAACCCAATCAGTTTCATTTAAATTAATATTATCTTGATTTGATAATCTTTTATAATTAAACTGATTTGGTGAAGATTTAAATTTATCACCAATCAGATATGGAAATTTTGGTAAGACATATCCGCCAAAAGAATCTGAATAAATTTCTTCTATAGTTGCAAAATATGCATAAGTTCCATTTGGAAAATCTGGAGTAACGCAAAATCTCCCATTATTTTCATCTAAAGTAGATTCATCATTATTACTAATATATTGATAATCTTCTACAAAAAATCCTACTGGAAATATAGATTGTGATGGTCTGTTTGATTGTATAATTTCATCATATCCGGATTTCATTTTAGTAACTAGTCCACCATCTTTTTTAGAATATCCATATGGACCATATATTGGATTTCCATCATATGCCCATCCAATTATTGGAGAATGTTCTTGTGATAGAATTTCTTTACCATCTGAATTTTTTATAAGATCTGGTGTTCCATATAAAACTTTTCCACCGAATTCTTTGCAATATATGTTTTCTCTTAATTGTCTTGGTGCATATAAGTGAACAAATTCTAAATCATATTCTGTAATTGGATTATAAAAAACTATACCATCATCTTTTTTGATAATATTAAGATATTTTTTAAATAAGTTTATTGTCCAAGTTTTTAATTTAGCTTTTAGTTCTGCTCTCTGTCCAGCAGGATTAACCAGTATAAAAGTATTGTTTCTATCATATCCTGCACCACTTTCTATAATATTAACTGATTTTATTTGTCCATTTTCTAAAATTGGAGTTAAAACGCAACCTCTGCCATTACCATTAGTAATTATTGATAAATTTGGGGGAGAATTATAAGAATTTCCTGAATTATTAATCAAGACATCAACTATTTTTCCATTGTTAATTACTGGAACTAAATTAGCATCAGTTCCGCTATTTAAAGTAACTGAAGGAACTCTATTGAAATTTATAATTTCTGATGATCCATATCCAACTCCACCAGATTTTAAATGAACTGAAGTTATTTGTCCTCTAAAGATAGGTTGAACTTTTGCTGTAAAAGAATTGCCTGCAACTGAAGATATTCCAACTTTACCAATAACTTCAACAGAAATTTGAGGATAATTGAAAATATGTACTCCAGATCCAATAGAGGTAAATTCAATATACTGTTTTGTTTGATAATAAAAATCTTGATTATCTGTACCAACACCAACTAAAGAAATTTTAAATCTATCATCATCTAAGGTAGTAACATAGTAATTTGTATTATTAGTCAATCCCCCAATTACAGAACCATTATTAGAATAAGTTATTATTTCTCCTGATTTAAATCCGTGATTTTTTATTTCAATTTCATTTAGATATATGTTAATTAATTCTGGATCTGCAGTTCTTTTTTTATTTTCGTAATCTTGTCCAGAATTTTCAATATTGATAGATGCAACAACGGACTTTTTATTATAAGATTTAAAAATATGATTTCCTACGCCATACGAAGTTAAAGGCACTGTATTAATGCCCGATATAGAGTCATCAAGACTTTTATGTAAACTAATGGTATATGAATCTTTTACTGAGACATAATATGAAGAATTTGTACTTATTCCACCTATTCCCTTTTGATTATCAGTTTTATAAACAACTCTTTCATAGTTTCTAAATCTATGATAGGTGGTAAACCCAATAGTATTATTGGATATATTTACTATCTCTGATTGAGATTCACTATTAAACAAAACTTCATGATCAATTAGTTTCATTACTGGATATGCTTTTGCTCCAGACCCATTTCCTCCTGTAATATTAATTTTTGGAGTTTCTATATAATCAAATCCAGGATCTACAATTCTAATAGATTGAAGAGATCCTTTTACTGCACAGTAACCAGTAGCACCTGTTCCAACAGAATCTGAAATTTGTAAAATTGGAGGATTAATTATATCATAATCTTGTCCAGAATTTACAATATCAATTTGTTCTATTTCCCCATAATAAATTTTGTCTTTTGATTTATAATTTAATATCTCAACGCCATTAACTAACATTCCAGTTATTCCTGGATTTGTAGTATATTCTTCTCCGCCATTTATTGGAGGAGAAATTTCTCTAAAGAGTTTTTGTGAACTTAATTTTTTTTGAAGGTCTTGCTTTTGATTGTAAAAATCAAAAGCAACTATTTTTCCATCAGAAACTAAAGTTTCTTTTTCATAAAAAATAAATTTAGAATTATTTGAATTATTATTAATCGCATCATATAAAAGATCTCTACTTTTTGCAAATTTTAATCTATTTGAAGTTCCTACATTTGTTATAGATCCATTCGAATTTACTCTAGCTACAAAATATACTCCTTCAGCAAGAACAGGAGATGAAGAATTTGGTTTATAATAAATTGAATCTCCAGTATAAAAACTATGGTCTGTAATAGAATCAAAAATAAAGGTATCTCCAATAAAAGTACCTGAAAAATCTAAAGACTTATCAAGACATTCTATTTTATATGAAGGTAATGATGAAGAAGCAACTAAAGTTTTTTCTTTTTTCTTGTATACATTTTGTATATCAGAAGTCTGATTTGTTAAAAATGGATAAATTTGAGAATTAACTTTTTTTATTTTATTTTTTATTGAATAAAATACATTTAAATCAATTTCACCTTGTCCATTAATTTGAAAAATTCTATTTGAAATAATATTAGTAATAGTGGAATCTATTGAAGATCCATCACTTGAAACTATACTAATAACATCCCCAATAATAAAGTTATGATCTGTTTCTGTTGTTAATTCATAAGTATAATCACTAGAATCAATTAATTTAATTGGATTCTTAATGCTATAATTTTTTGGAATATTAAAAATCCAGCTATTAGAAACAATATCTGTTGGATTTGCGCCTAAAGTTTTAATAATTCCAATATTATTTGGTTCTTGGAAGTAAGTATCATCAACAATATCAACATCTTTTAATACTGATGTTATTCTTACTTTAATATTTTTGGTTGGATCAATATTTGATTGTCCGTATGCATAAACGTTCAAAGAAATATCTGATTCATCCAAAATAGGTTTTAAGATATTTTGGCAACCAAAAAATTGATTAATGCTCTTTGATGTATATGAAATGACTCCTTCTGTTCCATCGTTATAAGTTACTAGTAAATCTCCCTGCAAAGGAAATCCTACAGTTGAATCTACAGTAAAAGTATCTTCTCCCGGAGATACCGTTCCAATTAATTTTGTTTGTGGGTGAACAGTGAAAGTACCATATAAAGCTCCCTCAACCCTAATATCTCTGTTATACCCTGCATCAAAACTTAATTTATAAAATGATTTTTCTAAACCAGAAAATATTTTTTCTACATTTGAAATCTGAGCATATCCTTTAGGAATATTTCCATATTCATCTTGCTTTAGTGTAGAATTTAATAATTCATATGGATCTCCAGAAATACTTTCTACTAATAAATCATTAGTAATGTTATATTGTGCATCAGAAGGTTTAATGAGATAATCTTGTGGTCTTATAACCTTTACATCTTCTCCATATAATGCTTTAAATAAAATTTTAAAAGATAAATCAGTACCTCTTGTAGAATAAAAATCTTTTGATTGTTTGAGGAAAAAATACTTATCTAAACCACTATAAAATTCTCTGCTTTCAAAACCGGGAGTCAACTGATATTTAATTTTATTAAAAAATTCTTTTAAGAATAAAGAACTTAAATTAATAACTTTTGTTTTTTCGTTTAGTTCATTGTTATCAACATATACATAATGATCTGAAGAATTATCTGATCTAAATTCTAAATCTTTTGATTCTGGAGTTTTAAATACTAATTCATCATTAGTATTTTGATTATTATATGAGGTTACTCCACTAAATCCTCTAATGCAATTAACAAAAGAGTCTTCAGTTTTACTTAAATATGTAATAATTTCATTATCTATTTGAATCAGTCCATATGAATCTGGAAATCCAATAGTGCTTTCTACAAGTATTGCATCATCGAGAAAAGAAACATTGGATTTTAATGTAGTTGAATCGGAATTGTCTTTTATTTCATTTAATTTAATATATTGATCTATATTTTGAATAAGATCAGTTGGAGCGCCTTTAAATTCTTGAGAAATATAATATTGTTTTAAAAACTCAGCAACAAGAGGAAATTCTTCCTTTACATAAGAAGGAAGTTGATTTTGAAGAATATTATTAAATTGAATTCTTTTTGCTTTCATTTTATTATGATCTTACTAAATTTCCGTTGCTGTAGCTTGATGTTACAATATAGTTAGATGCTGATGGATCAAGACCTGATGAAATATCATCAGGAACCATCTCAAAAATACTATTACTAATATCTAGTTGAAGATATAAATCCTGCAATCCAATTACATCATTTGATTGTGGAATTGCTGATATTTCAATAATACTTTGTCCATCTTTTATTTTTCCCGACAATATATTAATAGGATTTAAGGTAATAATTCCTTTTTTATAGTCTATTGATCCTACATTTCTTTTTACAATTGTTGAAGAAGTAGAATTTACATTTGGAACAGTAAATAAAAATATAGAACCAGTAGTTCTATTTGTATCTGGTATATCTGAAAGGTATACCAGATCTTGGAAATCTGTTACCTTAAATGCAGAAGACTTAATATTATATCCATCCATACTCTTAATATGGAATTCATTACCAAAACCAATTTGATATTCTGCAAAGGCATTTAAAACAACTCTTAAATCCCTTCTCATTTGAACTTTGGTAATATTTGAAGTCACTGATTCGTGACTATCATCTATTATTTTCAAATATTTACTATATTTAAATCTGGCTCCATATTTGTTTAATTCTGTGGATTCCGAATATTTATTTGTGTTTGATTGAATAATACTCGAAACATATGCAGGACTTGGTGCAAGATTTGTATTATAATAAATTTTAGAATCTGTTTCAATAAACAAATATTTTAAATCTAAAATTTCCGGTACTATTCCAGCAACGGCATATTTTTTTAGATCTCTTTTAATATTCTGTTTAATTAAATTTGGAAGAAAATCGCCTGTTCTTGGTTTAATGCTAATAAAAACCTTTCCATACTGAGGAGGAATTAATTCTTCTCCCCCAAAAACTGATATTGACTCTGTTTCTGGATATATCTTATTTGGGATTAAAGTTTCATAATCATTTGCAGACAATGCTCTATTTTGTGATGCATAAATTCTTGGAGCATATCTTTTGATTGATTCGACAGATTCAATATTTTGCCCCCCTTGAGAACTAACCCCAGTGGTTAACAATGATATTCCCGAAGTTACATTATAATCTATACCATTCCTTGTATAAGATAATCTTCCCGAAAAGTTAAATTGAGATATACCATTTGCAGCATCTCCATTTGATGTAATATAGTTAATTTCAATATAATTATTATTTTCTAATTTTTTACCAAATAAAACACCATCGCCAAAAATTAATTCATATCTTTCATCTTCAATTTCTTGAAGATAATAAACTTTAGACTCTTTATTTACATCAAAAACATTATCCTGTAGTCTATATTTAACGGAAGAAGAATCTGTGACTGTATCTCTTATTCTTACTGAAATTAATTCAGTATCAATTCCAGAATTTGGTAATATAAATCTTTGATTTGGAATGTTTGAATTGTAAGTAAAATTAGTTGATAATAATATTCCCTCATAGATTTTAATATCATTAAATTCTGCAATATTATTTACAACGGGAACTGTAATATCATCTAAAATTGAAAATACAAAAGACTGACTTCCAAAACTGCCGGGGGTACTTGCTACGGATCCTTTTTTTAATGTTAATGAAGCAATTCTATTTCCATCAGGTAAACTTGATGTATTAACAAAAAATGATATAGTAGCAATTGCTGCTTTTCTTGATCTTGGAATATAACCTATATTTCTTGCTAGTGCGACAACATTCTCTCTTAAAGTAGCACTATCAATAAACACTTCATTTGCAACCATATTTGCATTATATGAAGTGATATAGGTATTATATGCCAAAACATCAAGAATTGTTGAAAGATTAGATCCTTCAAAATCATAATCCGTAAAATTAGAATTAGATCTTAAATAATCTTTTATTGATGTTTTAATCTGGTCAAAATCCAGATTTGAAAAGTTTACTAATGGCATTTACCTAGTAGGTTGCAAGACGAA
>Ga0208784_1000090_pt1 | contig 40745 bp, 41 predicted proteins | sample DEB19_08_DNA_FD_184531 | JGI IMG/M metagenome (GOLD analysis project Ga0208784, IMG submission 184531) | Aqueous microbial communities from the Delaware River and Bay under freshwater to marine salinity gradient to study organic matter... | ecosystem: Environmental > Aquatic > Marine > Coastal ... | reverse complement strand
AATTAAATTGTGCATAATACCTCCACGCACAAAGAACATCATAACAAATAATTTTCAGTTCATTCGTATGACCTCATTATTCTATCATTATATAGAGGTTTTATCAGAGTTTCTTAACATAACTATATCGTCATTCTTGATCTCTTTTGCCTAGAATATATCCTAACAATAATCCACACATAAATGCAACAAACAAATAAAGTTCGTGAGAAGCAAATTGAATTAGTTCCATCAATCTCGTCTCATTTCATCATCATTACGAAAGAAATCGGCAATATCATCTGCACCATCAAATCTTGTGCGATGCTCACTGGGATCAGGATGACCTAAATCCAGTGCATTTAAAAATCCATCCAAACTATCTTCATCCATATCGGGATTTGCTGCTTTTCTGCGTGCTTGACGAAGTAATGTTGCAGCACTTCTGTTTGCTTGTGCTAGTTTTTCAATCCATATCATCTCATTTAATTCTACAATTTCACCTTTTACAATCTTTTCACAGATTGTTTCGACTCTAATTCGATATTGTGTAGAAAGCATAGGTATTCGTTAGATATAATTTATTTAGACCTTATAATCCTCCTGATAATATCCTGAGACCACACGATCATAATTTGCTGTCGGGCAATGAGACAGACGATGATGAAGATGATTTAGACCTGAAATTTGATAATCTTCGTACTGATTATCCTGAAGAATACCAATCAAGTGCTTTCGTTCGTTTGATGTTTTGGGACTGCGAAGAGCACATCGATTCATACCTTCAAGATTGCGATAGGTTCTAGACATAATTGAATCCTCAATCACATTACTATTTTATACGTCTTTTTGTTTTTGTGCAAGTTCTTCCATTAATTCTTTAGCAATCTTCATGGAACGACGCCACATTAGATACTTGATAATTGGATTTGCTGGGTTATGAGCAATCCACCATTTTGTCTTTTCGTATTGTACTCTTGCAAGTTGAGTGAGCATATAAAACCCTCTTGCGATTGATTGGTCTGTGAGTATAAGATAACCAATACAAAAGAATATGATTAAGTAGATGTAATTCGCGCTCATTTTCTTAAAGATTTGAGATATTCTAGTACATTCTCACGCACAGACATCAGTTCATTGTAACACTTTTGATTATGAGCGCACTGTCGGAGTTCATTATCTGGTTTATGCACTGATTCAATAAACAAATCAAGCCCCCTATTCCACTTGATTTCTTGCGATTCACCATCAGGAACTGGATTTTGGTCTTTCATTTGGTTTGATAATTAAAGGACAAGATGGAATAGACTTCTGAATTGTTTGAATGATTTCTATTCGTTGTTGATTTGTAAGACCTACGACCTTTGTGAGACGATTGATAATAGAAATCGCATCAGAGCATGATATGGTTGTCGTGAGAAGCAGAGCAACCATAATTCTCTCCTATTCTATCACTATTTATTTTTCAAGTTTCATCAGAACTAATTTTGACAATATTTCTCCATAATAGTTTTGAGTAACTTTATCGTCCTCATAAAGTTTAAGTTGATTTTTTACAAGACGAATCAGTTCTCGGATTTCGTCCAGATTCAGTTCCCATTCAGAAACATTATGTTCAGTAACTTCCATTTTTTCTAGTGTAAATTCTACCACTTTTCCATTCTGGACCAGGACATTCTACCCTAAAAGCATTTACTTGTCCATCATTCCACCATTTTCTACCAACTTTTCTTCTATTTGCTTCTCTAACTTTTTCTCTAACTTCTTCACTAACAGGTCTTCCCCTACTTTTTTCGCTTATTTTTCTCTTAGCTTCTTCAGTATGTTTATATCCCATATTTTTTTCGGATATTTTTCTTTTTGTTTCTTCGGATACAATTCTTCCCTTATTACTTTCACTCAATTTTCTTTTCCATTCTTCACTCCTATTTTTAGATATTTCTGATAATTTTCTTTTTGTTTCTTCAGATACTATTTTACCTTTATGTTTTTCGGATATTTTTCTTTTAGACTCCTCGCTATGAATAAATCCAGTTTTAATCAAAGACATTTTTTTGCAATACTTTTCATCTTTAATTTGTCTTTTTGCTGCTATGGACAATTTATTTCTAGTTTCTTCACTTACTATACGACCAGTGTTTCCCTCTCCACCATTAGTTCTATTTCTTAAAATTCCTGTACCCAAATCTTTCCTACCTAGGACTAAAATAAGATATTGTTCGTGCTTAAATGCTTCCTTCTCAGTTAAATTTTGCTTTAAAAAAATTATTCTTGATTTATCTTTGGGTGGTTGGGTTTCATAATTTCTTTTAGTAAATGCCCTTCTTCCTTGACCTTTACCTATGTAATAAGGAGTATTATCTGCACGCAAATATGCATATGTATAAAACCTTTTAGGATTTACCATAACTGCTCTTTAGTTGACTGCATTAATATTTATATAACAAAGGAGAGGATTTCTCCTCTCCAACCTGTAGAGATTGCAGTCAACTTCAGGCACTGTTATTTATTGTTAATCATAACTTACATTTTCCAAAAGTACCCCAGGCATAACGTATGTATGAGCACCTTGATCTCCAACACCACCAACTTTATATTCCCACTTATACTCAAACTTATTATAACTATCCCAGGTCACAAATCCCTTTTCTTTATCATATCGGGATTTGATAGTAAGTCCCCAACGATTGGAATAAATGTTTCGTGATTTCAGTACTCCACCTTTCTCACGGGTTTCTACTACAGTACAGATATCTTCCTGATAACCACCATCCTTTTGTTCAAGAAAACAATTGGTTTGATACTTAAATGGCGGCGATGCAAGAGCAGGAAGAGGCAGAAGAAGCATCAGTGCAATCAGTTTTTTCATCCAACAACCCTCCAACAAACAGTAGCGTTACCTTTTTTTACCGATTCAATATGTGCAAATGCAGCATAAGAGAGGTCCAAGTCAGCATGAGAGTAAGGACCCCTATCATTAACACGAACGATAACCTGCTTTCCATTATCTTGATTGGTCACCCGTATTTTTGAGCCCATAGGAAGATAAGGATGAGCTGCAGTCCAACGATAAGCATCAAACCGCTCACCATTTGCCGTAGTTTGTCCATGAAATCCGTCTCCAACTCCATAGTATGTAGAAATACCACAAGTCAATGCAGCAATCAGTCCAATCATTTAGTTGTTACCTCCCAATGTTCATTACCTCCTTTCTGAATCCAGAAACAGTATTGACGATTAAGTGAAACCAAAAAGAACTTATCAGCAGTTTCTTGTTCTACTTCACAAGAATGAAGTGACTGCATAATATTCACAAAGCGGTTCTTTGCTTTGGAACTCTTTGGCGTCACACTTACAAATCGTTTTTTGGTTTTCATCATTTGAGTTTCAACAAAGTCATCATAGGTCAAAATTTCAAGAAAACAACGCCTCATAGGACACTTTCTCATCTGTCACATTCTCTTTTCCTAACACTCTCACAATCAAATCCAATGATCTTTGATGCGGTCTCTGTCCCCAACCATACCATTTTCCTTTCTTTCCATTATGATGAGGAGGTAACTTACCTACACTATAATATTGTTCAGCAGTTACATCATAAATCTTATCTTCATTCTGTAACCACCAGTGATAATCTTCACGATAATCCAATGCACACATTGGTACTAATAGATCTGTATTCATCAAATAGAACAATGCTTGTGTAGAGTGATAGCAATGTCCATACATTGGATTGCTTTGATTTTCTTCACGATACTTTGGTGTTAAAAGATCTGGTGTGAGATTGTTTCGAATAAGACCCATCACCAAACTCATATTTGCTTCTGAATACCGATAAGGTTCAAAAGTCAATCGTCTTGTCTGAAAGACTTGTTTATCTTTATATCTGTGTCTTTCTACTGTCTTCATGGGCTTTAAAAATAATTATAGCTAATCTTATCAACCTCCACAAAGGTAATTGTACAGAGAATTCATAGGTGTGTCAAGTACTCTTGGTAAAGCACTAATTCCATTGAGTGTGCTTCAAGTTCCCAAGGTTGTTCAGAGTAATCAAGTTCAGAACAATCAATACCTTTCCAACACCTGATACCTCTCTTGTCTCTTAAATCACCACGAATATGCTGAAGAATGTGTTGAAGTTCGTGAAGAAGTGTCTTTGTGTAATCTTCTACAGAAAGTTGATTATGAATTTCAATGAGAAAACTTCTAGGTCTCCAATCACAGTCTTGAACACTACAGAAACCATAAACACCTTCTCTCAAAAGACCTCTGTGAAGCACTTCAATCTCAATCTTATATCTCTTAAGGTATTGAGTGCAGAACCACTCCACAATGCTGCTACAGCGTCTCCTAGAGTACTTAGAACCGCTTGTATAGAGTGATAGCATCAGAATACAAAGTTTATGATTGCTTCAGTAACTTTAGTTCCCCAATGAATAAACCATACCAAAGATCCAACGAAGAGAAGACGATCTAGATTTGAGTACATTGGGGATTTGTATCTGTAGCTACTATAAAACCCCACAGGGTCGCTGTGAGGTGTCAGTGGACGGTTTTTTGAGTGGTCAGATGTCTTTATATGAATTAACGACTTCTTCAATATAATCAATCATTTCATCAGTAATAGTTGGTGAACATCCAATAAAGAATACATTTTCAAGAACTTTCATAGCATTTGGATAATCAAATCCAGAACCAAGATGCCTATAAGCAGGATGAATTAGTAGATTTCCTGCAAAATAATTTCTGGTTTGAATTTTGTGTTCTTCCAAATGATCAACAAGTTTTTGTTTCTTCTCATAAACAATTGGAACACCAAACCAACTTGTTTCTGCATCTGAAAGTTCATCAATTACTTTGACACCAGGAATAGTTTCAAAGATTTGATGAAGTCTTGTTTTATTTGCTCTACGTTTCTGATGAATTTGGTCAAACTTTTTCAGTTGAATAGATCCGATTGCACCAAGCATATCAATTGGTTTGAGATTATATCCAATTTGACCGAAAATATACTTATGATCTACAACTTTATCATAACCAACTAACCATTTATCAAATCTCTTACCACAAGTACCGCAAGATAAAAGATTTTGTGATCCTACACAATAACAATCTCTACCCCACCAGGCAAAACTGCGAGCAAGATCAACTATCTCTTTAATGTTAGAGGAAACCATACCACCTTCGATAGTAGTAATGTGATGAGCTGGATAGAAAGAACACGATGCTGCGACTGCATAGTCAGTCAGATAATTTCCTTTCCACTTACTTCCCAAACTATCACAATTATCTGCAATCAAATAAATATTGTGATCATTACAGATGTTTAAAATTGCATCATAATCATAAGGATTTGCAAGAACTGGTGAAGAAAAGATTGCGCGGGTTTTTGGAGTAATCTTTTGACGAACTTGTTCAATATCCCAGTTCAAGTCAGAATAATCAATATCAACAAAGACTGGTTTCAGGTTATTCTGAATAATTGGGTTAAGTGTTGTTGGAAATCCGCAAACAGAAACAATGATTTCATCGCCATCATTCCAATTAAAATACTTTTTTAGAGCAGCAATCATCACAAGATTTGCTGAACTCCCAGAATTCACCATTACAGAATGCTTGAAATTAAACTTTTGAGAAAACTCACGCTCAAAAGTGTTCACTGCTTCTCCTGAAGACAACCACTTTCCTGTTAAAAAAGTTTTCATTGCAACTTGAACTTCTTCGTGGTCCCAATATGGCCCAGAATAAAAAATATTTGATTGACCCTTTACATAATCATTGTTATAAAGATACTTAAAGAATGTCTCATCACTCTCAAATAGATCATCAATAAACTGCTTTACTTGTTCTTTCATTTCAAGTCACCTATTGGTTGAGATTATAGCACAGATTTTTAAGTCCTTCCTCAAAGGAAATTGATGGAGAAAATCCAAGATCTATGAGTTTATCATTGTTAAGGGTCATATTCTTAACTTGAATATGTTCTTGTTCTTTTGGAAATGGTGCATCTACAATATTACTTGTACTTTTTAGAATATCTTTAGCATCTTCAATAATATCTTTGAAATATTTTGGATTTCCTGCAGAGATGTTATAAATTTCGTTAATCCTTCCTTTTTCTAAAATAAACTTTATTGCAGTACAAACATCATTCACATACATATAATCCTTCAGATACTTTCCACCATCATAAAGTTGAATTGGTTTGTTTTCTTTCAAATTTTGTATTAAATATCCCAATACATTTTTCTTGAATGAAATTGTTTTATCTAACCCATAGACATTTCCAATTCTTAAAATTCGATATTGAATATTAAAAGTTTTGCAGAAAGAAATTAGCAGTTGTTCTGCACATCTTTTAGTAATTGAATAAAATCCAGTAGGATTACACTCATCAGTTTCTTTTGCATTGATTACATCATTGCCATAAACAAAACAAGAACTGATAAAGTTGAATATTATATCTTTTTCTTTGCAGTATGATAAGACTTCTACCAGCACATTCAAATTCGTATCAATGTCTTTTTTTAGATCAATGAAGACATTTTGATTAGTTGTTGTACTGATAAAATATAGAATATTATTAGATATGGGTTGTCTTTGATCTCTTGGAATATTGATTACTTCTTCAGGGTATAAGTTACAAAAAGTTCCTCCAATAAATCCACTTGCACCAAAGACTGAAATTTTATTCATAAGAATTTTATACCCACACATATTATAAAACCTCACAGAAACTCTGTGAGGTTTCGTGTGTCAGTTTTAAAAATGGATCAGAGAGCGTGTAGAGCAGTCAGTGCGTCTTGAAATTTTACTTGTGCCTCTGCTTCTTTTTGTGCTGCAAGTGCTTCATCACCATTTTCTCTTGCTTGTCTTGCCTCTGTACCAAGAACTTCTGCTTCAAAATAAGGAATTGCAACAGTATTATACTCCGCTTCAGTTAAAACTTGAACACTTTTCTTTCCACAGTCATCAATAATTGTTGTTACTGAAGTTGTGTCGGGAAGTTCTGAAAGGCATACATCAATACCATCAACATCTGATGACCAAATCTTTACATCTAGACCTTCATATTCTTTCCAGGGATGTCTTTTGTATGTTGGATCTGGTGCTTCGCAGCAAAAATAATTGCTACCATCATCAACGTAATAGTGCTTGATGTATTGCATTGTCTTTAGAAGATACTCTTTAGTTATTTATTTCAATCCCATATTTTTGGGAGAGTTGTTTATTCTGTTGTTCCATCGTCTGAAATCCTTTCACCTGAGCCCAACAAACAATGCTATACCTATGACCTTTTGTGACTGGTTCTACTCCGTGCTTATAATAGTGATTAGAAGGGAAACAAACCATCATTCCTGGTTCTGGACGAACTCTGACTTTAAGATCGGGAAAGACAAAATCCCCACCTTCAAAGTCATCATTGAGGAACATTACGATTGATAGGTCTCGATCAATTGATTTCTTCCAAATCAACTCACCTTCTGGAGTTTTCCATAAACTCTCGCCATCAATATGAGGTCTATAATGTCCACCAATTCCATAAGAAAGAATTTGAGGCATTTCACTCTCACTAACTTCTATACCGTAAAAAGGATTAATGACTTCCTTTACTGCGTTCTTGAATAAATCTATGATTTTATCTTGAATTGGAAGATAATCTACGATTTGAGTATCTCTCATTTTTTTATCAACAATCCATTCAGTACCACCAGTACTGTTAGATTTTTGTGGATCAAAAACAGATAAATCTACTGCATCTGACGAGCGAATGTGATTTACAATTTCTTGAAGTCCTTGTTCATTAATCACATTTGGTTTGATTAAAATATAAGAAAGTGGGTTATCAATCATAATCAGTAATACCTATGACTTGGATTTTTCCAATACTCTAAATTGCTGTACTTATTTAGAGTTGCCTCGGAGAGAATAGTTTTTGGATCTTGTGATACTTTTTTCAGTTCTTTACGAACGTGATGCATATCTTTGAGATACCATTGATCATCAATTTCTCTATGTGTATTCTCAATATGATTAAATGTATGAGTATATGGTTTGAGTTCTAGAAATTCATAGATTTGATTTAAAGTTTCATTTGGAGAGTGAATTAAATCATCATACTCAACCATTAACAAGTGCTTCTTATCATCACCACGAATAAATGCTTGTGACTGTGCCCAGAGAGCCTGTTCAACAATTCCTTCTTTACTCATTAAGTAATCACAACGATTATCATCATTAATTGGAAATCCTTTTTCAATTAAATGTTGATCAATGAATGAAACCTGATCAGAATTACGACGAACCATTGAAATAAAAGACGTTAAAATTTCAGTAACATTTCTAACTGGACAAATGATTTTTGGATTTGGTGTGATATAAGTCTTAATTCTTTCAATATTATTACTCCACGCTCTGCAATGATCAATAATAATTGGTTTTTCTACGTCAAAATAATAATCTTCAATGATTGATGAGATGACTTTATGTGCTGATTTTGGTTTTGGATAACCAAGATACTGCTCACTATCAGAAAAATAATGATCGTTCCAGTACATTAACTCCATTACAGGACTGACTGGTTCTGTATGAAGTTCTGGATTTTGATTTAGAATACTTTTTAGTAGGGTACTACCAGATCTCGGAAGACCCGCCATAAAGAAATAAGTTTTATTCATATCACCAATCAGTTGGATTAAAAAAGAATAATTGAACTAGACGACCATTTTCTAGTGTATCACCAAAGTTATAATTATGAGAATGCCAGAGATTAGCATTAAAAATCACCAGACGATTATACTTCATTGGCGATAAAAAGTAACGTGTCCATAAAGAACGATCTAAACCTTCTCCATAAACTGTCGTCCACCACGCTTCCTTTGCTGATGAATATCCCCAAACACTTGCTTCAATATCTTGTGTAGGACAGGTATCCATTTTGGTTTTATTGTGCATCCAAAATGAAGTACCACCTTCATCAATCACTTGTTCTGGTGTATTGAGATAACAAACCGCACCATATTCCCAAACAGGGTCTACGTGAACATCCTGACGATAAGTATTCTTCTCATAAGAAATTCTAAAGTATCCGTTTGGATTTGCGGGAGTGAGTTTCTTGTTGAGAATACTCTCAAATCTCTGATGAAGTTCTTGAGGATAATATTCTTCGTTTGAGTTTCTTCCAGGATATGTGTATCCTTCTACTGGTTCTGGATATGTGGATTGAAGTGCAAATTGACGAACTTCATCTGGATTGAAATGAAAGTCATCAATTACAATAATATTACGGTTCATAAGGAAGTTTTATTTACTATTATATCACACGATTGGAACTTGAGGAACTGTACCTCTCACTGCATTTGCTGTGGAACTTGATGCAGCAAGACCACCACGAGGAGCACTTAAGAATGCACTGGTTGGTGTTGATCTGGTTTCTGATGCATAAGATAATTTATCCATTGTTGAAAAAGTAGCAGGAACAGCATTTAAACCACCACCAAAGTATCCATTAGTTGAGTTACCTGTTGCTGCAGGATCTTGACGAGCAACACTTAATGCCGCACTAGGAACTACTGCAGTGGTATCAGTTGAATATGATATCTTATCCACTGTTGAGTAAAGTGGAGGAGTAGGAGTAGGACTAGGTGCATTATTTCCACCACCAAAGTATCCTGCTGTTGAATTACCTGTTGCAGCAATAAATGAACGAGCAACACTTAAGTTTGCTCCTGGAACTGCTGCTGTGGTATCTGATGAATAAGTAACTTTACTTACAGATGAATAAACGCCTCCAGGAACATAACCACCACCAAAGTATCCTGCTGTTGAACTTCCGGTACCTGCTGGATTTCGACGAGGAATACTCAAGTTTGCTCCAGGAACTGCTGATGTTGTATCTGATGAATAAGTAATCTTATCCATTGTCGATGTTGGACCTGCAGTAACAAATCCACCACCAAAGTATCCTGCAGTTGAGTTTCCTGTCGCAGCAATATAACCACGAGCAGCACTTAATGCTGCTCCTGGTACTGCTGCTGTGGTGTCTGATGAATAAGTAACCTTATCTACTGTTGAAGAATTAGCAAGGGGAGAACCACTACGGCCACCACCAAAGTATCCTACCGTTGAGTTTCCTGTTGCTCCAAGTCGATACCGAGTAGCACTTAATGCTGCTCCTGGAACTGCTGCTGTGGTATCTGATGAATAAGTAACCTTATCCATTGTTGAATATGGACCGGAACCACCCCCAAAGTACCCAGTGTTACCTTGAAGTGCTTGAGGTGTTGCAGTGATATCTTGTTGAGGCAGTGCGTTTGCTGTGGAACTTGATGCTCCTAAAGAAGCACGAGGAAGACTTAAGTTTGCTCCAGGAACTCTTGATGTAACTTCAGTAGAATAATCAAGTTTATCCATTGATGAATAACTAGGAACACCACCACCAAAGTATCCTGATGTTGAGTTTCCTGTTGCTCCGTAACCTCTATACTCACCAACGGTTAAAAATGAAGTGGCGATAGGTGTTTCTCTACTATCAGTAGAGTAAGTAATCTTATCTACTACCGATGTATTGGGCCCACCGAAACCGCCGCCCCCAAAATATCCTGATGTTGAGTTGCCTGTTGCTGCAAATGCATAACGAGCAACAGTTAAAACAGCACTTGGAACTGCTGATGTAGTGTCTGATGCATAAGTAACTTTATCCATTGTCGATCTTGCACCAGGAGCGTCGCCACCACCAAAATAACCTGATGTTGAGTTACCTGTTGCAGCAAGTTCACTACGAGGAACACTTAATGCTGCTCCAGGAATTGTTGATCTTGTATCAGTAGAATAAGTGATCTTATCCATTGTTGATCTTGGACCAGGAGAACCACCACCAAAGTACCCATCAGTTGAGTTACCTGATGCAGCAAGAGCACTAGTAGGAGAACTTAAATTTGCACTGGAAGGTAAGACTGATGTGGTATCAGTTGAATAAGTGACTTTATCAGTTAATGAACGAACTGTAGGAGCTTCTCCACCAGAAAAGTATCCTACTGTTGAGTTTCCTACTGCACCAGGATTTCTGCGAGCAAGACTTAAGTTTGCGGCAGGAACTCTTACAGTTGTATCAGTAGAATAGGAGACCTTATCCATTGTGGAATGGAGACCCGGATTAGCATCACCACCACCAAAATACCCAGTGTTAAATGAGGTCCCTTTAGATACAAAATTACTTCCTCTAACGGTATTTGCTATGGGTGTTGAAGGAAGTCCATTTGCACGAAGACTTGATGCTGCTAAACCTTGACGACCTGGAGAACTTAAGTACCCAGAAGTGGGAAGTGCTGCTGTTGTATCTGATGAATATGTAACTTTTTCCATTACTCGACTATTAGCATCGAGACCAGCACCGCCAAAGTATCCTGCTGTTGAGTTACCTGTTGCAGCAAGAGCATTACGTCCAATAGTTAAATTTGCACCAGGAGCTGCTGCTGTTGTGTCTGATGAATAAGTAACCTTATCCATTGATGAATATGAAGCAACTCCTGGACCACCGCCACCAAAATATCCTGCTGTTTGGTTTCCTGTTGCTGCAAGTTTTTCACGAGGAGTAATTAAAAATGCACCAGGAACTGCAGCAGTGGTATCTGTAGAATAAGTGATCTTATCCATTGTTGAAAATTCTGGTGTCGGTGTTCCAGGAAGACCTCCGCCACCAAAGTATCCTGCAGATTGATTTCCTGTTGCAGCAAGATATCTCCTACCAGCAGTCAATGATCCGCTAGGAATTCTTACTGTAGTATCAGTAGAGTAAATCACCTTATCCATTGTTGTTGTTCCTGGAATAGGAGCACCACCACCAAAGTAACCAGCAGTTGAATTTCCTGTTGCAGCAAGACGATCCCGAGTATCACTTAAGAATGAACCCGGAACTACTGTGGTGGTATCTACTGCATAAGATAACTTATCCATCGTTGATCGAATATTAGGAGAAGCACCCCCACCAAAGTATCCTGCTATTGAGTTTCCTGTTGCAGCAAGATTATCTCGACCAACACTTAAACTTGCTTCAGGAACTGTTGTTCTTGTATCTGTTGAATAAGAAATCTTATCCATTGTTGAATAAAGATTACTAGTGTTAAAACCACCACCAAAGTACCCTGCGTTTGGTATTGGATCATTCAGATATACTTCTTCTGGAGTGACCCATTTGTCGTCCAGTCTATTCAGAATAACTTTGGATAAAACAAAAGCACCCCTAGTTTCAGCCATCTTTTATATCTACTCTTTATAAGGCATAAGATTATTTATCAGACTATAGGTACTTGAGGAACTGTACCTCTCACTGCATTTGCTGTGGAACTTGATGCACCAATTTGATCACGAGCAAGACTTAATACTGCTGTAGTTGGTGTTGATATTGTATCAGTAGAATAAGTGAGTTTATCCATTGTTGAATGTTGGTTTGCCCCAATACTAACACCACCACCAAAATATCCTGCTATTGAATTTCCTGTTGCACCAGTAAGACGCTCACGAGCAACACTTAATACTGCAGGAATTACTGCAATTGTCTCTGTTGAGTAATTAAGTTTTTCTATTGTTGAACTATTAGTAGGAGTTGCATCCTGACCACCAGCAAAATATCCAAACGTTGAGTTTCCTGTTGCTCCAGGAAAAGTACGAGCAACATTTAAAAATGATCCAGGAGATAATTCTGTTGTATCAGTAGAATAAGTAACCTTTTCCATTGTGGAACGAGTTCCAGGACCTCCACCGCCAAAATATCCAGCAATTGAATTGCCGGTTGCAGCAGTTTGATTACGACCAAAACTTAAAAATGCTCCAGGAACTGCTGCTGCAGTATCTGATGAGTAAGTAACCCTATCCATTTCTGATCGGTTTCCTCCTCCTCCTTGACCACCACCAAAGTATCCTGCTACTGAATTACCCGTTGCGGAACTTTTATATCTAGCAGCACTTAATGTAGCACCAGGAATAACTGCAGTTGTGTCTGCAGCATAAGTAAGTTTGTGTATTGTAGATATAACACCATTAGTATTACGACCACCACCAAAATATCCTGCAGTTAGACCACCAGTTGCAAGAGTTCCTTCATAACGATCTGTTAAGTTTGCTCCAGGAACTGCTGCTGTTGTATCAGTTGAATAAGTTAACTTATCCGTTGTTGAGTAAATTGGAGCACCACCACTACCACCAACAAAATACCCAGTGTTACCTTGAAGTGCTTGAGGTGTTGCAGTGATATCCTGTTGAGGCAGTGCGTTTGCTGTGGAACTTGATGCTGCAGTAGAACGAGCAACACTTAATGAAGCACCTGGAATTCTTGATGTAACCTCTGTTGCGTAATCAATTTTATCCATTGTTGAATAAGTACCACCAGGAGCAGTACCACCACCAAAGTATCCAGATGTTGAGTTTCCTGTAGCAGCAACATAATAACGAGCAACACTTAATGCTGCAGTACCAATTGTTGTTCTAGTATCAGTTGAATAATCAATCTTATCCGTTGTTGATCTAGCAGGAGACCCACCACTACCAAAGTATCCTGCTGTTGAGTTACCTGTTGCAGCGGTATAACGTGCAGCACTTAAGAATGCTCCAGGAACTGCTGCTGTTGTATCTGATGCATAAGTGACCTTCTCCATTGTTGATCTTCCAACACCACCACCAAAGTATCCTGCTGTTGAATTTCCTGTTGCTGCCAAAAAAGCACGAGGAACAGTTAAGTTTGTACCAGGAATTGCTGCTGTGGTATCTGTGGAATAAGTGACCTTATCCATTGTTGAATAAATAGGACCAGGAAGATTACGACCACCACCCAAGTATCCTGCGATTGAGTTTCCTGTTGCACCTGCACCATAACGAGCAGCACTTAATGATGCTCCAGGAACTGCTACTGTGGTATCTGATGAATAAGTGACCTTATCCATTGTTGAATAAAGGTCAGTTAAAGCAACACTACCACCACCAAAGTAGCCTGCTGTTGAGTTACCTGTTGCAGCAGGAAATTGACGAGTAACAGTTAAGTTTCCTCCAGGAATTCTTGTTGTCGTATCGGTGGAATAAGTAACCTTATCCATTATTGATCTTGTAGGGTTTAAACCACCTGGAGCATTACCACCACCAAAATACCCAGAGTTAAATGAAGACCCTTTAGATACAAAATTACTTCCTCTAACGGTATTTGCTATGGGTGTTGAAGGCAATCCGTTTGCTCTGAGACTTGATGCTGCAGTAGAACGGCGAGTGGCGCTTAATGATAATCCAGGAATTGCTGCAACTCTAGTATCATTAGAAAAGGTGATTTTATCCATTGTTGAATAATATCCAGGAGATCCCGGACTAAATCCACCCCCAAAATATCCTGCTGTTGAGTTTCCTGTTGCACCAATATTTGCTTTAGCAACACTTAATGCTGCCCCAGGAACTGCAGCAGTAGTATCTGACGAATAAGTAACCTTATAAGTTTCCGATCTATAATTAGTACCATCAAGACCACCACTAAAGTATCCTGCTGTTGAGTTTCCTGTTGCACACAAATCATAAAGATTAACACTTAAGAATGCACTAGGAATTGTTGTTCTTGTATCTGTAGAATAGATAACTTTCTCCATTAATGATGCTGCTGGACCTGGACCTTGACCACCTCCAAAGTATCCTGCTGATTGATTTCCTGTTGCAGCAAGTCTTTCGCGAGCAACACTTAAATTTGCATTCGGAGTTCTTGAAGTTGTATCTACAGAATAAGTAACTTTATCCATTGACGAATATCCAGCACCACCACCAAAATAACCTGTTACTGAGTTACCTGTAGCAGCAAGACTAGACCGATCAACACTTAAGTTTGCTCCAGGAACTGCTACAGTGGTGTCAGATGAATAAGTTACCTTATTCATTATCGATCGTGTAATAAGAGAATCATCAATACCACCACCAAAGTATCCAGCAGTTGAAGATCCTGTTGCAGCAATATTATAACGAACAAGATTTAATGATGCACCTGGAACTGCTGCTGTTGTATCTGATGCATAATTCACCTTATCCATTGTCGAATAATATGCAGGAGAACTTGCTGGATTAAGACCGCCACCAAAGTATCCTGTGTCTGGTATTGGATCATTCAGATACACTTCTTCTGGAGGGACCCAAGTATTCTTTCTTATTCTGCTGCGAGCATCAAGTAATCCGAAGACCCCTCTTGTATTAGCCATTTCTTATAATCGATTTTCTATAAGCATAAGATTATTTATCAGACTATAGGTACTTGAGGTGTTGTACCTCTTACTGCATTTGCTACGGAACTTGATGCAGCAATACTACCACGAGTAACACTTAATACTGCTGGAATTAACGCTGTAGTATCAGTAAAGTATGTTACCTTATCTATTGATGATAGTGTAGATCCGGCAGTAAAATAACCTGATGTTGAGTTTCCTGTTGCAGAAAGACCAGAACGAGTAATTGTTAAATTTGCTCCTGGAATTCTTGTTGTTGTATCAGTAGAGTAAGTAATTTTATCCATTACAGTCTCACCACCATTACCACCACCAAAGTATCCAAAAGTTGAATTTCCTGTTGCTCCAGGAGTACTACGAGCAACACTTAAACTTGCTCCAGGAACTATTGTTCTTGCATCAGTAGAATAAGTAATCTTCTCCATAATTGAAGAATTGCCGGGAGCACCGCCACCACCAAAGTATCCTGCGATTGAGTTTCCTGTTGCAGCAACAGCATAACGATTACTACTTAAGAATGCACCAGGAAGTGCTGCTGTAGTATCAGACGAATAAACCAACTTATCCACTGTTGAAAAGAACGATGAAGGTGTTGAAGGTCCAAAACCACCAGCAAAATATCCTGCGATCGAATTTCCTGTTGCACCCAAATAACCACGAGCAGCACTTAATGCTGCTCCAGGAACTGCTACTGCAGTATCTGATGCATAAGTAACCTTATCTACAGTTGTATAATGTGCTGGAACATTACTGCCTCCACCAAAGTATCCTGCTGTTGAACTTCCGGTACCTGCTGGATTTCGACGAGGAATACTCAAGTTTGCTCCAGGAACTGCTGATGTTGTATCTGATGAATAAGTAATCTTATCCATTGTCGAATAAAAGAATGTTGGAGCACCGGTAACAACACCACCACCAAAATACCCAGTGTTACCTTGAATTGCTTGTGGGGTTGCAGTGATATCCTGTTGTCCCAGTGCATTTGCTGTGGAACTTGATGCTGCAAGAAGACGCCGTTCAATACTCAATGATGCTCCTGGCGCTCTTGATGTAACCTCTGTGGCGTAATCAAGTTTATCCATTGATGAATATGAAGCAACTCCTGGACCCCCACCACCAAAGTATCCTGATGTTGAGTTTCCAGTTGCACCAAGTTGACTACGAGTAGTAGTTAATGCTGCTGTAGCAACTGTTGATATAGTTTCAGTTGAATAAGTGACCTTATCCATTGTTGAATAAGCATTAGGATCTCTTCCTCCACCAAAGTATCCTGCAGATTGATTACCAGTTGCACAGAGATACCAACGAGCAGCACTTAATGCAGAACCAGGAACTGTTGTTCTTGTATCGGTGGAGTAAGTAATCTTATCCATTGTTGAAAAATATGGGGGAGTAGTTCTATAACCACCAGCAAAATATCCTGCTGTTGAGTTACTTGTTCCTCCAACATAAGCACGAGCAATACTTAAAGCAGCACTCGGAACTGCTGCTGTTGTATCGGATGAATAAGTAACTTTATCTACTGTTGAATATGGACTAGTTGAATTAAGACCACCACCAAAATATCCTGCTGTTGAGTTTCCTGTTGCATTAGTATATCGAGCAGCACTTAATGCTGCACCAGGAACTTGTACTGCAGTATCAGTGGAATAAGTGATCTTGTCCATTCTTGTTTGCGCTGCTGGACCACCACCACCAAAATATCCTGCTGTTGAAGATCCTGTTGCACCCATATAACCACGCGCAAAACTTAAGTTTGCGGCAGGAACTCTTACAGTTGTATCGGTAGAATAAGTGACTTTATCCATTGTTGATGTTGTGCCGGGAGTAGGAACATAACCACCACCAAAATACCCAGTGTTAAATGAGGACCCTTGAGATACAAAATTACTTCCTCTAACGGTATTTGCTATGGGTGTTGAAGGAAGTCCGTTTGCACGAAGACTTGATGCTGCAAGTTTATATCGGGCAACAGTTAAAAATGCTCCTGGAACTGTTGTTCTTGTATCAGTTGAATAAGCAACCTTATCCATTGTTGATCGAGCACCAGGATCAAGATTATTTCCTGTTCCACCACCAAAATATCCTGATGATGAATTACCTGTTGCGGCAAGCAAATAACGTTCAGCACCTAATGCTGCTCCAGGAACTGCTGCTGTTGTATCGGTTGAATAAGTTAGTTTATCTACTGTTGAATAATGACCATCACCACCGGCAAAGTATCCAGAAGTTGAATTTCCTGTTGCTGTAAGAGATTGTCTAGCAACACTTAAAAACCCAGCAGAAGGCAATGTTGCTGTTGTATCAGTGGAATAAGTGACTTTATCCATTGTTGATGTTGTGCCGGGAGTTCCAGGACCAACACCGCCACCAAAGTATCCTGCAATTGAATTTCCTGTTGCACCCATATTAGTACGTGGAGTAACTAAGTTTGCCGCAGGAACTGTTGTTCTTGTATCGATAGAATAAGCAACCTTATCCATTGTTGAGTATAGAGGAGCACCAGCAATTCCACCACAAAAGTATCCTGAGGTTGAATTTCCTGTTGCAGAAAAATAACGACGAGCAGCATTGAGTGCTGCTCCAGGAACTGCTGCTGTTGTATCTGCAGCATAAGATACCTTATCTATTGTCGAAAAATAGTTTGGACTATTAAATCCACCACCAAAATAACCAGCAGTTGAGTTTCCTGTTGCTGCAGTAGCATCACTACGATTAGAAGTTAAATTTGCTCCAGGGACTGCTGCAGTAGTATCTGATGCATAACTAACCTTCTCCATTGTTGATACTGGTTGAATACTAGTATTTAATCCACCACCAAAGTACCCTGCGTCTGGTATTGGATCATTCAGATACACTTCTTCTGGAGGGACCCAAGATTTATCCTGAATTTCTAACAGTACTTCAGATAAAATAAAGGTTCCCCTAGTTTCAGCCATTTTTTATTATTATTTTCTGAAAGAGCATAGAGTTATTTAGATTATTTTTATATGAATGCCATAAAGAACTTCTAAATAAGACCATTCGATTATACTTTGCAACAATATTTCCATATTCTTTCCATAAACTCATATCAGACTTAAAGACTTCTGTAATATTGTTTTCAGTAATCTGATATTTATTTGCTTCTTCTGAAGTTGGAAATGCTTCAAGTCCTGTTGCAAGATGAGAATAGAACTTAATTCCAGTCTCTCCAAAGGATTGCATTGGTAACGTCAGATAAATGACTGCAATCCAATCAGACCCAAGATGAGCAACAACACCATCTTCACTACCAACTTCATTGGTTGCTGAAATAATTTCAATGGGATTACCAATGACTTCTGTAAGTTTACCTACAGTTTCATCAGTAATCACACATTGATTTTCAAAGAAACCTTTATGATATTGATGTGGAATATCATAAAGGTTATCCACTATAACGATATTTTGTCTCATTCTGGAGTGTTATTACCTTCGATTTGCTTCTGTTCTGCTGCAGGTTTGATTGCTGCACCGTAACCTAGATCAGCACCAGTGAGTTTCTCATAACCTCTCATAACCTTACTCTGAAGGTCATTGATGAACTCCATTCTACCTCTTGGATCCAGAAGTTTATCCATTGGAAGATAACCTTCCTTGAATTGATTTCGTGGATCAACCATTGAAGGAGCAGAAGCACGACGCATTGCCTGAAGGTTTGCACCAGAAATACCAGTCTGCGCAGCCATTAGGTCATCAAGTGCCTGTTCTGCAAGTCTTGTATCCCAATACTCTTGGTTCTCTTCCAGGAACTGTTCTCTGGTAGGTGCCTTTCCACCATTCTGTTCCACCAGTTTTTCTAGCATACTATCAAGATGCTGGAGTTGGTGAAGACGATCGCGGATTTCAAGTTCAGAACCCTTGAGATAATGCGTCATCTCAAGTTCTTCAAGATCATACCAGCAGAGTTTCTTACCTCCACCAGGACCACCAGTTTCCCACATAATGGGTTCAGACTTATCTTCGACGTTCTTCCACTTATACTCAAACTCACGAACTCTTTCTTTCATTTCGATGAGTTTGCCCATATAACCAGCAGCCATAATACGACGCTCTTTGAGAATATGCTCAAAGGAAACAGAGATATTATGAGTGTTTAAACCAATAAACTTTTCGATTTGGAAGTTAGTCCTTCCTTGAGCCATTTCCTTATCGCTTTCTTCCCAAGCAAAGACATTATCCGATGCTTGCTTCAGATAATCATCGTTAAAAACGGCGTCTTGTGCATTAATTGGTGCATAAGTCAATGCAGTGATTTCTTCAGACATAATTTTTTCAAGTTTGAAAATTTGTACTACTATATAGGTGCTTTTATCGAATTGAACTTTGGGCTAAAAGTTCGGTTGCGACTTCTTTACCCCACTTTTTCTCAAAGTATTTACGATAATTTTTTTCTCTATTTAATGTTTTTTCTTTTGCTTCTCCACTTCTCCAAGTTGATTTACCACAGAAATGAATGAGATAAGAATTATAATTTAGATCAACATCAATTCCAAGTTGATGTGCTCTCAATCGATAATCAACATCTTCACCACCATTCTTAAAGTTTTCATCTAACAATCCAACAGTTGATAGAACTTCGTGAGGAATGTAGAAACAGAAGAAACCAATAATTGATTTATTAATTTGATCTGGTTGTACATTAAGAGTTTTGACGAACTCGTTGAGTTCATTCTCTTTTCCTTCAATATCACATAGATCCATTCCACTTTCTATTTTAAGACTTTCATAATCACCAACCAACTTCTGATTGCACAGAGGAACCAATACTTTATTTCGAACATTATAGTTTTGGTTCCAGTTCTCTGTGAAAACAACATCATTACTCAAACCAAAGAAATCTACTCCATCGATCAGAGAAAGTTTCATAATGAAGTTCATATTCTCCGCAAATGTTTTTGGAGTATTATTTGAAATCACAGTAATCTTTTGTTGATAATCTGAAAGTGAATACTGTCCATCATTATCAATCAGAAAGAACTTATCATTTTCTCCCAGTTGAGTATTCTGGAAGAATGTTTTAAGTGCAAGATCAGTATATTTTTCAGTGCTCTTTGTACTCGTCATACAATAATAGACTGGCCTTTTCTGAACTTCATTATTCTGAACTGCACCGATCAGTTGTTTCCATTGTTCTGCAATCTTTTTCCAATCATACTTTTCAGTTACATAATCTGAAATGAGTTTAGAAACTTCTTGATAGAACTTTGGTTCTTTATCATAATAATCCAGTGCTAAACAACAAGCATTAGCAAACTGATGAATAAAGTTATCAGTGACCTTCCAACCTTTAGAAGTATTCTCTCCTTCAATAGGTACAACTGTTGCATTCTTTTCGCCAGCAACTTCTGCAAGTGCTCCAATGTTTGTAATGATTGGATATGCGCCACACTTCATTGCTTCAATCATCGAGACACCAAAGGTTTCTTCCCAGATGTTTGGATGAATAAAGAATGCTGCCTCTTGATAATACTTCACCAACTCCTCACGATCAATGACAGGAGAATACTCTACATTGGGAAGAGTTTTGAGATACTCATAGAGTTCAATAAACTGATCATTAATTGGACCATAAAGAGACATTGATGAGAAGATCTTGAACTTCACATCAGGATGAACTTGAGAGATCAGAGGAATAACTTTAGATAATACTTCAAGACCTTTATAAGGAATTGAAGTAAAGATCATTGTCTTTGACTTCTGTGTTGAGTGCTGAAACATTTCAGCAACTCCATTTGGAATGACTGTGATTTTATTTTCAGGAACCTTTAGAAATCTAACAAGTTGATCCTTGTTCCACTGTGAAGGTGAAACAATATGATCAACAGTATTATGATCAAAGTTTAAGAATACTGGTTGATCATAGGCGTGATGTGCCCAGAGAATTTTATATTGGTGATTTGATTTCTTGATTTCTTCAGGTAAATGAGAAACAAAAACATTTTCTGGAAATGTATAATGTTCTTGCAAATAAAGATAACAAGTTTCAGTTGCTCCAGATTTCATATGACTAACCTTGATAAATGTGATAACCAGTGTGATTTAATTTAATGGTTGGATCTAACCAAATATTATAACCGACTTGCTGTGCTCTGTAAAAGAAACTTTTGTCTTCCGACATAAACCCATTTTGAGTTTGTTGTTCGGCAAAATAATGATAAGAATTATTAAATTCTGCTTCTGTATGTGGAGTATCCGAATGATAATCTGATGGAATATACTTAAGTCCTGAGAATTGTTTTGCAATATCAAGGAAAACTTGGCGATGAATGAGAACAAATCCCATTCCATTTCCATTTATTTTTACCAAATCTCCGCGCCTTTCCTCTGGTTGAACAACATCAACACAGTACCGTTCTGGAATAATCTTCATTGGATAAGCACCAGAAACAATAGGAACCTGATGTGCAAGCAGTTTTAACACATCTTCTGGTTTAAATCCAATGTCACTATCTAAGAAGAACAAATAGTCGTGTTCTGTATTGTTAATGAAAAAATTAGCAATCTTGGAACGTGCTTGAGTAATCAATGAAGAATTCGTCAGAGTTAATAATCCGTGAGGAATATCATTTCTGACGAATGCCTTACCAAGATTAAACAATCCAAGAGTGGTTTTTTCACTCACAATTCCTCCCATACAAGGGAGACCAATCATTATACTCATATCAGCAATTTTTTAATAATTATAGCACAAAATTATGCGATTTTTACTTTTCCTGAAATTTGAACATCAACTGTAGAAAGTTGATCAACTTTAATTTGGAGAACATCGTTTACATTCAATCTCTTTGGAGTTTCTAGAAGTTCTACACTTGCATATTTTGGAACAATTAGATCTTCCACAAGACTTCTAGTATTAACACCACTAGTGACTGTAATTGTAATTGGATATCCTCCAAGGTCACTAGTATTTGTTAAGCGAATAGACTGAAGAATTGCTGGATAAGTTGTTGCAGTATAAATTCCAATTGAAGCAGTTGTAGTAATTCCAGTAGTAGGTCCAAATCCAAGACCAAAATATTCTGATGTAGTTTTTTCGTGGTAAGTAATGTAGACCTGAATACCACTATCAATTCCAACGCGATCAATATCTGTCGCTCTCATTGTAATCCTATCAGAAGGATTGAGAATTTGTGGTTGGCGTAGAAGTTCTACTGCCATTCCTGTTGGAATTGGAATATTATAGGCAAAATAACTTCTTTCTCCACCATTAAAATCAAATGCACCAATTACATTAACTTCTGTATTTAATCCAACGTTTGCTGCGTGAATTGAATAAACAATGTATTCTTTACCAGAAGTAGAAGGAAGAGTAAGGACGGTGTTTCCAATACCCGTCAATATTGCAGAAGTTGAACTCGTAATACCAGTGTTGAAATCAGTACCATCTCCACTTACAGAAAGATTTGTAAGAGTACTGCCGTCACCATCAAATCTTAATGCAGTTACAATTCCACTAAAATTGCCGTTTGCTACATTGACAACATTTTTACTGTTATCAATTACATTTTGTGATGAAATTTGAATTGCCATCGTCGCGGATCTCCCACTCGGCGTTTGCTTTTTCTATTTATGAAACCTTTTTCTTAAGTTCCTCAACTTCTGCGGAGAGTTCTTTGACAGCTTCAATCAGAACTCCAATTAAACCATTATAATTTACTGATTTGTTTTGAGAAGTTGTGACAAGTTCTGGTAAAATATTCTCAATTTCTTGAGCAATTACACCATAAGAAGGTTTTGATGTTTCTTTCCAATCAAAAGAAACTCCTCTTAAAGACTTGACAGTTTCTAATGAATTTTCAATTGTCTTGATATTTGTTTTTAAGTTCTCATCAGACGTTGAATTAATATTTGCTCCAGTTACATCAAATGTTGCATTTAGATATGAACAACTAATCGTTCCTGCAGTAAAATCTCCAGATGCATCACGAGCAACTAATGTATCTGCAGTATTGCTTGAAGATGCGTTTGCAGAAATAGTAACTGTTGCTGAACCATTATAGGATGTTCCATTCAAATAGGAACCAATAGTTAAAGCATTTAAATTATTACCAAGAGAAATGCCAGAAATTGTGGATGATGCTAATTTTGTAATTGCAATAGAAGCAGAATTGCTAATATTTGCATTTGTAATTGTCCCATTTGCAATCATTCCAGAAGTGACTACACCAACACTCCCGGTGCTAATTAATGTTCCTGTTTCTGCCGGTAAAGTTAAAGTACCTGATGCTATTGTTGATGCTCTTAAATTTGTAGTTCCAGTTGTTCCACTAAAATTAGCACCACCATTTCCAATTGTTGGTGTGATAAGTGTTTTGCCGCTTAACGTTTGTGTATCGGTTGTACCAACAATGTCTCCAGATGGTGCTAATTTACCTCTTAAAAAGTCAGCATTTAAGTTCGTAACCAGAGTATTTGATAATACTGTAAATGGTGAAGTTCCTGATGTTATTGTTGATATGAAACGACTTGCAGAAACATTACCTGTAGCAGAAACATTTCCACTTACACTTAATTTTTCACTTGGAAAACTTGTACCTATTCCAACATTTCCATTTAATCGGTAAATAGAACTTCCTGTGCCAACTAACCAAGTTTGGAGAATTGGATCAACTAATTGGGTTTCACCAACATAAAATGCGGAAGCAGTAATAATTCCTGATGTATTAACACTGGAAGTTGTTGCTAATCCAACTGCCACCGTAGCAACTCCAGCAACCAATGCATAATTAGAAACTGGTATTGTTCCCGCAAATGTCCCAGAAAACTCAGAAGCTGTTATAACACCACTAATTCGTACATCACCTTGAACTGTCAACTTAGAAGTTGGACTTGCAGTTCCTATACCAATAAGTGGCGTTGCTTCTGTTGCAATTCCAATGTTTTGTGAACTATCATTAATATAAAGAAAAGATCCAAATTGCGAAAGTTCTCTGTTTCTTGTTATGGACATTGCCTTCTCCTTATATTATTATTTAGAATTTGCTTCAAGAAGTTCAACTCTTGACTTCAATTCTTTAACTGATTGTATTAAGATTGCGATTAAACCATTATAATTTACAGTTTTATTTTTGCCATCATTTACGCTACCAATAAGTTCTGGTACTATGGTTTCCAATTCTTGAGCAATTATACCCAAGGATAACTTACCACTTTCTTTCCAAGTAAATTTCACACCGCGAAGTTTTTCAACAGTCTCAAGTGCATTATAAATTGTTTCGACATTATCTTTCAAATTAATGTCAGAGGTTGAATTAATATCACCTGCAGTAAGTGTTCCTCCGATTGTTAGAGCACTTGTACTGGCATTAAAACTAAATGCTGTTGCTGAAGTTCTTATATTGGGAGTTTGATTACCAATTCCTGCAACAAAAACTGGATAATAAGTAGTATTAGTAGTTGTTGCTGTAGCATTAATTATAGTTCCAGGTCCACCAACACCCTGAATACCTTGTATTCCTTGAATACCCTGAGCACCTTGGACGCCGGTTGGTCCAGTGAGACCTTGATTTCCAGTAATACCTTGAGATCCAGTTCCTCCAGTTAAACCAGTATTACCTTGAACACCTTGGACACCTTGGATACCTTGTGCTCCAGTACCGCCAGTGCCTCCAGTAGAACCAGTTGCACCTTGAGTTCCTGTTGCACCTTGAGTTCCAGCACCAGTTAGTCCCTGAATTCCCTGAATACCTTGAGCACCTTGAGTTCCTGTTATCCCTTGAACACCTTGTCTTCCTTGAATACCTTGAGCACCTTGAGTTCCAGTTATTCCCTGAACACCTTGAGCACCAGTTATTCCTTGAGAACCAGTTGTACCTTGAGCACCAGTTGTACCAGTAGATCCAGTATTTCCTGTAGCTCCAGTAGAACCTTGTGCTCCTGTCAGACCCGTAGTTCCTTGAGATCCTGTAATTCCCTGAATTCCTTGAATGCCCTGAGAACCTGTAGATCCTGTAGATCCTGTAGATCCTTGAATACCCTGAGATCCTGTTGAACCAATGTTACCTTGAACACCTTGAACACCCTGAGATCCCGTAGTACCTGTAGATCCAGTAGAACCTGTGATACCTTGTATTCCCTGAACACCTTGGGAACCAGTGATACCTTGTCTTCCCTGAACACCTTGGGAACCTGTGATACCTTGTCTTCCCTGAACACCTTGGGAACCTGTAATACCTTGAGAACCTGTTGATCCCTGAATACCCTGAGCACCTGTTAAACCTTGCGGTCCTCTAATTTCACCAACGTCATTCCATACTGATCCATCAAATACCCATAAACGTCCAGTATCTTGAGCAATGACACCATTTCCTGTTGATGGCGGATACCAAGAATAAATTGTATCATTTGCCGTTAATACAGTAGATCCAATTCCAGAAGTCTTTGATGGAATAGATCCAACAATAGTAACTGAAGTTCCTGTAGATCCTTGAACACCAACACCTTGAATACCCTGCGTTCCTGTTGTTCCTTGAGAACCTATTGTACCTTGTATTCCTTGAGAACCAGTAGATCCCTGGAGACCCTGAAGACCCTGAGATCCTGTTAAACCAGTGTCTCCCTGAACTCCTTGAATACCCTGAGAACCAGTAGATCCGGTAGAACCTGTTAATCCCTGAATACCCTGAGAACCCGTAGAACCTGTAGAACCTGTAGATCCAGTAGAACCCTGAATACCTTGAGCACCAGTAGAACCCTGAATACCTTGCCTACCTTGAATACCTTGAGATCCAGTAGTTCCTGTCGAACCAGTTGTACCTTGGGTTCCTGTTGTTCCTTGAGCACCATTAGCTCCTGTTGCCCCAGTATCACCTGTAGCTCCAGTAGAACCTTGAGCTCCAGTTAGACCAGTAGTTCCTTGTGTACCAGTTGCTCCTTGAGAACCTGTTATACCCTGAATACCTTGAGAACCATTTGTTCCATCAAGGCCGTCAGTACCTTGTGCTCCAGTAGATCCTTGAATACCAACAGATCCTTGAGTTCCCGTAGCTCCTTGAGAACCAGTAATTCCTTGGATGCCCTGAACACCTTGAACGCCAGCACCCTGAATTCCTTGAATACCTTGAGCACCTTGAGTTCCTGTAGTTCCTTGGGCACCGTTATCAGTCCAATATCTTGTTCCATCGTCGGATGATGCTAATACCTTACCGCTGGTATCGGGTAATCCCAGATATCTCTCAGTATCTTCAAGAGAGATAAACTGACCGTCTGCACCTATAACTGCACCGCTATTTAGAGTTGCCATTTACTTACTTTGCTGATTCTAAAATACTCATAGTAAATTTCATAGTATTATCAGCAGATCCTTGCACTTCAATTTTATCACCAACCTCAAGAACTAAACTTCCAGATATTGGATTTAATGCGTCTGTTGTAGGAATTCTTGCATTTTTAATCAATTCAGTTTGTGTTCCTGATCTATTAAAATAAACAGTAACAGTTGAAAGACCAGATGAAATATTAGATACTACTGAAAATAGATGTATAGAAGAAACACCATTAGGAACAGTATAAGCAGTTGTCACACCTGTTGTAACTGCTATACTAACTGTTTTATATGTGTTAAGTGCTAATGCTCCAGCCATTTTTTATTTTGCCCCTAATGCGATAATAAATGGTGTTACTGTATTTAGCAGACTGCGTTCAAATGCTCTTCCGCGAATTGTACCAGTTGCTTGGTCTATGACTAAATCTTCACCAATTGCAAAGTTTCCATCCTGATCAGTGCTTGTGTATACAATTTCGCCACCATTCATTTTAATAACTTCATTTGCTTGAATTGTCACACCACCCTTTGATGGTCTTGCAGTCTCAATCGTATTTCCTGCACCAATATATTCGAATGAATGTGAAGATACAATTTGTAAACTCTGTCTCTGAAGATATGCTGTGGTTCCTATTCCTACATCATTATTTAAAGTTTGTGCCAGAGTGACTGTAGAAACTCCTGCTACGGGAAGAGTTGCGGAACGAACTTGATAATATAAAGGTCTTAAGTTTACAATTCCAGATGCTGTTGTCCCTCCACCAACAGGAGCAGTGAAAGTGACGTTTGCCATATCAACTGCTCTGTAATTTCTACCATTACCAATCATATTAACTGAAGTAACCGATCCATTTTCGATCTGAGCAATTGCTTCTGCTTTAATTGCAGAAGGTCCAGATGGATTTCCATTTACCGGATCAGTGTCCGTTAGGAAGACAACCGTTGGTGGATCAGTATATCCAGATCCCCCATTAAGAACAGTTACGCTTTCAATTTCATAATATAGTTCATCAAAGTATAATGCTTGTCCTGAGTATGGTCTCTCATTTCCAATTCCACCGATTGCTATGGTCAAACTACCTTCAGAAGCATTTGAAGAAGTTATACCAGTATAACGATAATTTGATAAAGTTGTGGGAGAACTGACACCATCCGAAACTAATCCTTCTGTTCCAAATGAAGAGTTGGAGTTAGTAATATCACATTGACCTCCACTTTCAGTTACAATTGCTTTATCACAGCAAATCGTAAAAATGGATACTAATTGAGCATAAGCACCATTATAAACTTTAACTCCAATACCACCTTGATTATATTGAGTGTAACTATCAACACTCATCATACCAGTGATGCCCATATCATCCTTATCACCAGGATCTGCGTGGAACCCATCAACTTTCATACCAATGCTACTTGGAATAAAATTAGTGCAGTTGCGGATATAAGGACCCTTTGTTACGTTACCGACGCCTTGAGAAGGAATATCATTTGGATTTGTTGTTCCAATTCCAGCATTTCCTGGATAGGTTATATTAAACAGTGTTCCTACTGCAGTTTCTCCAACTCCAATGATTGTTGTTACAACTCCAACACAAGAGTTGATTGCAGAAACAACGTTTGCACAGGAATTTATATCAATATTTGACCCAGTAAGAGCGTCTGCTTGAATGCTTACATCTTTAAGTTGGGTAAAATGAGTTTGATAATTTCCAGTCCAGGAAACATTATTGATACAAGATTGTGCAATTCCTGCAGCATATTTAATAGTATCAATTGTTTCAGTCTTTACTCCAACAATATGCTGTAGGACACCGCCATTATAATATGAAAGACCAGCACCCACACACTTGGAATTTCCACCCCTGGTTATATCGTGACAAACTGCTCTGAAAATATCTTTAATGTCATCCTTACAAGAAGTATAATCACCACCACTTAAAGTAAATGCGGGGGATCTATAATCAGTACTTGTTAAGTATCCAACTGCTTCTGCTGCAATAAAATCCAAATTATAGCGGATCATTCTTGCGGCATCAAAAAATCTATCCGATGCAACACCGACAAGTGGTTTAAATGCAACTACTGCAGCATCAAATGTTGCAGTTTGTCCTTGGAAAGATAGATCGGTAAGATGATTTCCATTTGATACCCAGAACAAATCAGAACCTGGATTTTGAGGTGTTACAATACAATTTCTAAGTTCTGCTCCTTCTACAGCGACATTTTCTGGGAGAGTAATAGGGTTATTTTCTACATAAGTTCCTGGAGAAACTTTTATAGTGTCTCCGCTTGTAGCAATAGATGCTGCAGATTTAATCGTTCTTTTTGCAAAATCTAATGTTAATCCATCATTAGTATCACTTCCGTTTACTGTAACATAAATGGTTTTTCCTGGGGGATTATTAACACCATCAAATATAACATCAACTCCATAAGCACTAGTGCTTGTAACTGTAACACCAACACCTACAAAATTAATTAAAGAAGTTTGTCCGGCAGTGTTGACTAAAGTTCCTTCATCCTTAACTGTTAATCCAGTGCCAACTAAGCCAGTTTCTGCAACAGGTACTGTTTCGTTAGCAAGTATCTCTACAACTTCTCCACCAAAACAAGGTGTTGTCAATAAAACACTTAAACCATCTAGAGCAACAAATTCATTAGGAGCAAGACGAATACCATTGATGTATACTTCTACAGTATTTGGTTCGTAAGTAAGATAAAATGTGTCTTGACCTACCGCTGCTTCAGAATATACAGAATTTTTTGAGAGTTTTTTCCAAGTTACTCCAATACCAGTTGAAGTAAGAAGATAATTTTGTTTTCCTGTGGTGCCACCAATACTAATATTGCCACCAAAAACTAAATTATTAAATGTCGCTATACCAACAGAAGTTAAATTTGTTACACCTATACCACCATTTACGTGGAGAGTGTATTGTGGATTGGTTGTTCCAATACCGACCTTATTAGTATCAGCATTTGCTAAAATTAGGTCGGTATCTACCTCTAAACCGTGCTTTACGACGAAATTCTTATTAATCGCCATTGGGTTTCACTCTCCACCCCTTTTTATTATTAGTTATTTATAATCCTCCTTAACTCATCAATTTGTTTTTGTTGTTCTTTTATTGCACCAATCAAAACTCCAATAAGACCATTGTAATTTACAGTTTTTGCTTCATATAGTGGAGATGAAATACTATTAGTTGATACTAGTTCTGGCAATACTTTTTCAACTTCTTGTGCAATTACACCGGCAGAAGCTCTATTAGTATCTTTCCATTCAAAATTAACACCACGAATTTGGAGAATTTTTTCTAAAGGATCTTCAATCTCACGAATATTAGTTTTTAAATTAATATCAGATGTTGAATTGATATCAAAAGCAGTTACAATACCAGTAAAGTTACCATTTGTTGCAAAAATATTTGATGCAGAAACATTACCAGTTGCAGAAACATTTCCAGTAACGCTAATACCAGAAGATGTAGTTGCAAACTTTGATGAATTGTTGTGGTATAGATCAACTCCACCACCTCTAGTCATCGTTAATCCAGTATGATAGTTTGTATCGTCAACTAGAAGTCTCAAATATACTACATCATTTGTATTAGTATAGAATTCAATATAATGATCAGAAGCTGGAGTAAAGTTGAGTTCTCCACCATTTCCAATTGTTAATGATCCCGAAGTCTGAAGAACTCCATTAGAACTATTGTCAAGACGGTAAGTATAATCAGAATTATCTGTATCCGTATTATGAAAATCAATATATCTACCGATTTCCATTGTCCCACCTGCAGAGACAACCGGAACAATATCCCAACGATTTCCAGAAGAACCACCAATTGAAGCACCATTACCTAAAATATCACTAACTCCAAGGCCAACGAATGTTAAGGTTGAAATTCCCGTAACAGAATTATATTGAGAATTGATAGAAATATTTGTTCCAACAAAATTAATTAAGGTAGAAATACCAATATAATTACCACTAACTCTAATTCCAACTCCAGGACTTCCACCACTTCCTCCACCACCAATATTTCCAAATTCTTTCCATTCATTATTTGTAGTATAAACCCAACCAAGATATCCAGTATTTGATGGATTTGCATTATATTGAACATCTCCTGGATTTCCAGCAATCGTAGGTTTAGAAGTTCCTACAGTATATTTTCTTGATACATCAACATCCCCCTGTAGGAATAAAGAATTTGCTTCAATACCTTTTGATGAGGTTGAAGTAACCTTATCTCTGAAAACTACTGGTCCGTTAAATTCAGAAATTGCTTTTCCATCTGGTCCACCTTCAACACGAATTGAACGGGCAAAATTACCTTCAACTGGATTGATTACATTCAATGCAGGTTCATTACCAATGTCCTCACCAGTTACAGTTTGAATTGGAGTATCAAATATCTCTTCCTGACCAGTAACTGTACTTAACTTCTTATTACCAGAATATGAAATACCCTTATCATTCATACCAGTGTAGAAGTTAATTCCACCTTCTCTTCTGGTTGACTGTGCAAGAAGTTCTTCTTGTGCAGAAATTTGACGATCTTGCTTATCTGGGAATGCAGTAGAATAGTTACCAGGACCAAAACCAACGTACTCAAAAGTATGTCCTGATGCACGAATAATAGAGTGCCTACGAAGTTCGATAGGAGTTACATTAACTCTTCTGACTACAGAACTGATAGAGTGCTTAGATGCCTTTGTCCCAAGAACTCCACGGAAAACTTCAATTGGATCTGTAGATGCAATACTATTAGATACGGTTGTCTTAACTCTTACAAGTTCATCATCAACCTGAAGGTAATCTCCGATCTTGATATCGAGTTTATCAATTCCAGTAATGTATATGTCTGATGTAGTTTCGTTGGAAATACCAAGACGAAGAGTTGTAGTAATTCCAGCATAAGTTGGAACCATTCTTCCGGAAATATTTTCATAATCGGAAGAAATTACACCATCATTTGAAGTTAATCCTTCTCTATGTACATAAATTGTACCAGATACTGATGGAATACTGGTTGATTGTCCTACATTAACAATAAACGTTGTGAGACCAACATTTTTAGTAACAACAAAATCTCCATTGTAAAGACTTTGTGTTGACCCAGAAATTCTAATCTTATTATTTACCGATAATCCGTGATTGCTTTGTGTTGTAACTGTTGCTAATCCAGTTACATTATTATATGCAATACTGTTTACTTTATTTGATTGTCCAGTTAGGTAAACATATGCATCTTGCGTTAATGTTACTCCAACTCCAGTGGTTGAATGTCCAGATATTGAATTTGCAGAAAGAACAGTAAATCTCTTATCTGCCCCAACAGGAACATCAGTAATTCTATAAAGATCATTATAACCTCGATAACCTTCTGAAGAAATTCCAGAAATTCTTACAGTATCACCCACATTATCATAAATTTGAGTAACCTGCAATACTGCTCTTACAAATCCAGTAGTTGTAGCGATACCAACAACGGTTAAGGTATTACCAATTCCATAAGCACTACCACCGTCCATAATTCTAACACTGGTGATATTCCCTGATGGGTTTACCGCAACTCTTGCTGTTGCGTGATATCCCGTTGTAGATCCCGCAAATCCTACCAGTCTTGCATTATAGTAAGTTGCAGAAGTTCCACCACCATATCCAACACCACCATAAACAATACTAACCTTAGTAACTCTGTTTAGACCGTGATCTATTGAAGTATAAACTGTATGAGTAGTTGCAGTTCCAGAAATAACATCGGTAATTCCTACACCAACATCAGTATCTGAGAGGATTTTGGAAACAGTTTCTTTAGTAATACTATCACGAACATCATTTACAACAACTTCTCCAATTAAAGAAGGTGATGCAAAAGATTTTGCTTCTTTTGGATCTGATACTGGATTATCACGATTAACTTGAGGATAAAGTTCCTTAACTGGTTGCGAATAACTCTCCCCAGTAAATGGAGCAACAGTTGGAGTGTTTGAAGAATTGACTACCGTTAGATAGTAAACTCCATCTTGTTCTCCGGGGACGTATTTTTGTACTTCCTGATTTCTGTAGATATAATAAATGTTATTATATTTCTTTCTCTTGAAGTATGGAAGAGCAGTTGTTCTTAATGTTGTATTATTGGTAAATGTTCCAGGATCAGTACTCAGACCAACAGTAAATTCTTTGGCACTACTAATTCCAGCAACTACAAATGTTCTGTTAAATCCAGAGTTTCCTACTCCAGTTGTGTTGAGAGTACTAGTAACATTAACTAATTCAACTTGTGATCCTACTTTTAAATTATGTGGAAGTTCTGTTGAAATTTTGGCAGTGTTTGCACTCCAACTTGCACTTGAAATAAATCTAAAGTTTCTTTGTTGATTGATATTGGTAATTGATCCACTATTGAAATATGTTTGAATTTCTGCATCAGTAGATCCAGTAGCGTCATTAGATTCTTGAAGAATAAATCCATCACCTGGAGGTCTCGCATATGCACTTCCATTTTGAGATGGAACTACATAACGAATTCTATAAATTGCATCTGAAGCATTTCTATCATACTTTCTACGCTTGATATAAGTTCTTGGCGTTGCAGATCCAAGTGTAGCAGTACCCAAACCCACAACAATTGGTTGAATTGTATTATCAGTAGAAGAAGTAGATACTTTAACGTACCACTGTCCTAAAGAAGTATCATATTGAATTGGGTGTCCAATGTCGCCAGGAATTTTGTCAGATACTCTACTTACAATAGTTAAAGAACCACCCTTATTATTAATGGTCAACCCATTTTCATTCTGAGCATCGTTTAAAGTTTTTGCAACTTTAATATTTCTATTTGTACTGACGCCAGATGTAATTGCATAGTAAACAGTATTTGGTTTTAATCCATCTGGGAGATAACCAGTATCACTTAAAACACGAATAGTCTCTCCATTTTCAAAATTATGTGGACTAATCAGAGTAATTTCATTTGCATTTCCACCAATACTATTAGATCCAATACTATTAATTCCAACAAGATTTCTATCTACTCTAAATGATTTCTCAGAACTTGTCTGAGAATTTTGCATCACAATGCGAGAACTATATTCTGTCGTTGATCCTCCATTAGAGATCAAAACTCTCAGAGTATCGTTTTCTCTTGCACCTACTCGATACCCTTCTAAAACATATTCTGGAGGAGCATCTTGGTTATTTTGATTATAGAGATAAAGTCTCTCATTTGTAGTGCCAACCCCAACAGTGGTAGCAACATCTATTGCTTCAAATTCAATTGAAGTCTCTTCATTTGATAATTCTTTTGGTGGAATGATATGGGTAATATATCCAAAGTCATCTTGTGGAAATGCATTCTTTCTAAATCCAGAAGCTACAAGTGCTTTTGCACCAAAGTTTGAGTTGGAGTTCGTTACTGATTGATCGCCACCACTTTCGGCAGAGAAATGTTCAGCATAACCAATCGCAAAAATAGAAACGTTCTGAATAAATGCATCATTAATACATTTGATATGGAAGTTTCTGTATTCTGGTTTATATACTGCTCTTGAGTTTGTACTTATAGTTTGATTGCCTGCTGAGGTATTATCTTTATAAGTACCAGTATCTTCATCATAAACAACAAATGCATTATCATCCTTTTGTAGTCCAATTCCAGTGAATTGGGCAATAACCATAGATTTAAATCCAGATGCTTTATCACCATCAGCAAGAACACCACACATTCCATAAACAGATCTTAATGAAAGATTGAAGATGTATGGAGATGCTGAGGTAACAGTATCTGATGTTAAAGACAATAATCCCCCTAAAGGAGAAGGGAGAGCATTTACAGGGGCGTTTTGAACTTTATATGTAATCTGAGTATCGCTTAACTTTTCAGTTACAACATACTGACCAGTATATCCATCAGCAGATATTCCCTCTATTCTAAATGGAGTATCTACATCTAATCCAGCAACAGCAGTTTCTGTGGTTACTGTAATCGTTGTGGTTGGAACAATACCATTTCCAGAACGAATGCTGGTAATTCCTACCGATAATCCAGTAGAACCTACAATACGATATTCGTCAATCTTTGGTTCAATATCAATTGAAGATGAAGGATAATCTGGTTCAATTGCACGACCAGAAGATGCTCCATAAGCAAGACCAATTTTTTCATAGTACATATCCAGATCTGTACGATCTGTAGAATATGTTTGGAATTCATCCTTAATTGATACTGGATTGACGCCATCAACATACTCAAAACAAGAAAGTTTATGGTGAGAGAAGTTTGGAACAAATAAGTTGGCAGTATAATCAATATAGCACTGACCATTTGGATCAGCATCAAAGAGAGAAAACTGCCAGAAGTAACATCCACCAGTTACACGGAAAATTGAAGACCTTTCAATGTTATCGTTGACTGGATTTGGAACATACTTTGGACGAATTTTTGTCTTACGAAGATCTAAACCAATTAAAGAAGTTCCCCTTGGTACAATTACACCACCGTGAATACTGTTTAATTTATAAAGAGCATTGGCTGGATCACTAAGATCAAAATTAGTTGATAATTCAAATGGAGGGAAATCATTTGAAGTTTGTCCACTTCTCAATCTAAAGTTATTTGCGCCGTCAGGTATCCAACCAGGACGGTTATCAACTATATGATCGCCCGGATAAACAAGAATAGTCGTTTTTCCAAATCTATCGTTGTTCAGACCACGCTGATATGAAAATCTTGCTGCTTCAATTAGTGCTCTTTGAATAGTTTTAAACGGACGAGTTAAACTATTTCCTTGATTTTCAATACTATCAGTAGCATCAAGACTGTTTGGATCAACGTATAAAATATTACCACGAACAGACTTCAGAAAATTTTCCAGGCGTGAAAGACCCATCTTATTAATACTTATAGTTTCCGTTATAAGTTATTTATCAAACGAAAAAAAGAGACTGGGATTGCTCCTAGTCTCTTTTAGCACTTCCTTCACACTCGATTATTATACCACTTCTCTTCTTTCCACGTCAAGTTTTTTTGAAGTTGTTTATCAAATACCATCAAATATCTATGTTTGCGACTTCTTTCTCTCCATTCACCTTCAGAACCTTTTACTTTACCACGCGAATGTTTAGTTCCGTCTGAATAGTAGAAATCTTTTTTTGCATCTGTAAGACCGTAATACTTAAAGTTGCAAGCCCTATAAATTGTGCCGCTATGAAAGTCATTATCAGCGTATGAGAGAATTGCTTTGACTTCAGTATCTTTTCGCAACTGTCTAATCGCCTTTGAAACGAACCAAGAAGTGATATTATACTCGCTCTGTTGAGTTTGTGGATGAATGCAGAGTCTTGAGAGTTCGAAAAGTCCTTGTTGCTCATTTCGTTCAAGTCCAAAAGCGCCTTTTGCTATTTCTGGAACTGGTAATCCTGTAAAAATTACTACACCTTTCAGTCCGCCAATATTTAGAGGAGAGAACTCATTTCTTTGAAATAATCCGTAATTATATCCAGACTTAAATCCCTTGGAAAAATCTTTGAGATAATGATATTGAAGTAAAAGTTCTTCTGCTTGCTTCTTAGAAATTATGTCAATATAGAAATCGGACTTCATTCACTTTGCTTACATTGCATCATATATTCTACAGTAGTTGCTATATCATTCATAGCATCACGAAGAAATGGTTGTTGTCCCGATTCTTGTTTTACAATAGGTCGTGAGTCATCAGTGAGAATCCACCTCCACTGCTTCATAGATTCACAATACCAGAGTTGAATTTTCATTTATAGTTTTACTCCCCTCTTTTTATAAATGCTATCATAATTTAGTAACTTTGTCCAGCAGCATATCGTTCTCTTCTGTAATATCTCCCTTTGCCCATATTTCTTGCTTTATATGTGTCTGTTTGTGAGTGGCAGTTTGGGCATATAAACCTTAAGTTTTCTGGTTTGTTGTTTTCAGAATTTCCATCTATGTGGTCTATCTCTAAAACAATTGATTTGCCGTTCCATTCATTTATACTACAGCAAGAGCATTTATACCCGTGAGTTTCAGTTAGATATTTTCTAAAGAAGTCTCTTGTTTTGGGTTTTATTTGTCCACTTATCCACATATCAACTCTTTGGTGATATTCGTATTCTTTTTGGCATTTAAAAGAACAAAATTTAATGGCAGATTTTCCTAAAAGTTTGCCACAGTAAATACAACTTTTTTGGATAGATTTAGTTCTTTTTTTATTATTTGTTTGTATTGAGCAAGAACGAGAGCAATATTTATTAGTACATTTTTTCTCATATGGTATTAATTCATTGCAGTTTAAACATAACTTTGGATTTTTATAATATTCTTCTTGAAGTTTTTTAGACCTTTCTTTTGAAATTAATGCACTTCTTTTTCCAGCATCTATAATACGCTGAAATCCTTCCTCTGACCAATTAGGTGTCATAGTTCTACTCTAAATGACGGCAGTACTATTTATATTAAAAGGAGGGACTTTCACCCTCCTCCTGAAGATTGCCGTCATTCAGGTGATATTATTTAGTTAAGCTGGAGACAGGATTTGAACCTGCGGTGTCCTTTCGGAGCGGCATTACAAGTGCCGTGCGTTCGACCTCTACGCTAACTCCAGCAACTTAATCAGCAGGCATCATTTCTGGATTTTCCAGTTCAACTTCAAATAACATTGGATGACACTCTTCATCAATCAAATAAAATGATGATTTGTATAAGTCCTCTGGTTCAAAGCGTCTTTCGTTGTCTGCTAATTCTATGAGTTCCAGATCGTACAAATAACTGTCTGGAAGTTCATCAAAAGTAAAAGGAACCTGATTTATAAAGTACATCAGAACTAATTGAGTTCCTCTATTGTACCAGCAATATCTTGCATCAATACGGTACTTCATAGGATGTTCCTACTTTTGTTTATTTAGAGGTTGATTATACCTCCGTGAACCATACGATGACAATTAGCACAAAGAACAATACATTTATCAATTTCTTCTTGGAGTTTTTTATAACTTGAAGATTTTGCTAATTGTGCTACTCTTTCATCTTTTTGTGATGGGTCTAAATGATGTAAATCCATTACAATAGAATCATATTTAACTCCACAGGCAGCACAAGGTTTATCTTTTGCCGTCTTAATCATCTCCTTTCTTTTTAACCAACTTGTCTGTTTTGACTTTGGCAATTTATTTTGAGATGACCAGAGTTTTTGATATTCTTTTTGTTTTTCTTTGTCTTTGTATGGCATAAGGTTCAGTATAACTATTAGATATTTAGAACCTTAATAGGCGTGGTCGGATTCGAACCGACACTGGATCGATTTTAAGTCGATTTTCTCTGCCGTTGGAATACACGCCCATAAAAATCACCCTTTGTAGGTGATAGGATTATACTTGAGATACTCACGAAATGTCAACTTCATTTCTTTCTGTGACATTCCGCAGTGTTTTGCTGCTTCGGGAAGGTTCATTTTAGCATAAAACAAACCTTCATTTGCTTGTTGAACATTTAGAGGAGTAGTTTTGACTGGTTCCTCTTTGAGGTTTTTATATGAGATTTTATATAGGCTCATAGGGGACTTGCGTATGAGAGTGTTTCTTCATCTACTGTAGCACGAACAAAGTCTAGCACATTCATAAACTCTTCAACCGTATCACACGTTACTTCTTTAGTATCACCTTCATTAGAATAAAGATACACAGTACGCTTGATAGGATCAACCACGCATCGTGTCAGGTACTCATCTTGCATCAGTTCGTTTCGTGATTACCCAAGTATCATAGCAGGTCTGGGTCCTGGTGTCAAGGGGTTCATTGGTCAATTGCATTGGTAGTTGGAAACTGGCGATTTGGTCCCCAAATAATCCTCACAGCACCATTTGCTCCTGTTCCAGCAATTCCGTTTCCTGACGAACCTCCTCCTCCACCACCATAAAGTCCACCAGCAGAAGCAGAACCAGATGCTCCACCAGAACCTCCAGTACCTGGAGCGGATATATTTCCAGAACCCCCAGTGCCGTTTGTTACTGTAGTAGTAGAAACTCCTACACCTCCTCCACCACCGGCAGATATGTTGTTACCTGAGGCAGATGCTTCTCCACCACCTCCACCACCGCCAGTACTTGTAATACCATCGGAACTTGCAGTAGCACCGTCACCACCAGCACCTCCAGCAGCATTATATCCACCAGCACCTCCTCCGCCACCATTACCACCAGCAGCGTTCGTAGCACCGCCACCATTACCACCATTACCACCACCAGTAGCAATACCAGCAACTCCTGTTATAGACGCATCAAAAGTGAATGTTCCTCCTGCTCTTGAAGTTACGTTTGCAGTGGCTCCTCCATTAGTTCCACCATTTGCTTGTACGAGAACTGTTCCACCTCTTGCGATACTACTTGCTCCAGCAGAACCAGTAGCACCACCAGCACCGCCTGCACCAACTACAACTGTTAAACTTTCGCCTGGAATGACTGGAAGATTTGATGCCCAAGCAAGAGCTCCTCCACCCCCACCAGGAGTTTCTGCGTTTGCACCGCCATTACCACCACCTCCACCAGCACCTACACATACAACAGAAATATGACGAACATCATCGGGAACTATAAAACTTGATGTACCTGTAGTTGTGAATAACTCTTGACTTGCTGGTTGTGCTTGAAAAAATGGAACTTGTTGAACAGTCATATCAAGTTAAACCTGCTCCAGAAATCACGTAATCATCCGATGCAACACAAAGAATACTTGCAAGACCTCTCTGCGATAAAAATCTATTTCCTACCGATGATGTTCCCGCAAAACGAAGTGTTACTGCTGAGGTGTTTATACCAATGGTTGCATTGCTATTATTATAAATTGTGACCATATCACCAATTCCAAATGCAGTAGTAGAACTTACTGTAATCGTTCCCGTTGTAGCAATATGTCTTCCCGCATCTGCTGCAACAATTGTAACTCCAGTTGTGCTTGCAGGAATTCCTGCGATTAATGTACCTTGAATTCCTTGAATACCTTGAGCACCAGAACCAGGAACACCCTGTATTCCCTGAGCACCTTGAGCACCTGTTATTCCCTGTATTCCTTGTCTACCCTGAACACCTTGAGCACCTTGAGCACCTGTTATTCCCTGTATTCCCTGAGCACCTTGAGCCCCTATTGCACCTTGAATTCCTTGAGCACCTTGAGCCCCTATTGCACCTTGAATTCCTTGAGCACCTTGAGCACCTGTTAATCCTTGTACACCTTGAATACCTTGAGCACCTGTTATTCCCTGTATTCCTTGTCTACCCTGAACTCCCTGAGAACCTTGGGCACCCGTTGAGCCTTGAATGCCCTGAAGACCTTGAGATCCTTGAAATGTTCCTGATAGAATTCCCGATAAAGTAGACACAGATACTCTCTATTTTCAAATATATCTATTTATTTTATCGATTATCTTTTAAAATTTTAATTTCTTCTTTAACAATATTTATCTGCTCTTGCTGCTCTTTAATTGCTTCAATTAGGACACCAATCAAACCATTATAATTAACTGTCTTTGGATCACTTCCATTTACAAGTTCTGGAAGAACCTCTTCAAGTTCTTGTGCAACTACGCCAATTGAAGGTTTGTGATTTTCTTTCCACTCAAATCTAACTCCACGAAGATCATTTACAATATCCAGTGCATTCGTAAAAGTTTCAATATTATCTTTCAGATTAATATCAGATGTTGAGTTTAGATCTGTACAAGTAATAACCCCAGAAACCGATACATCACCAGCAACTGTGAGTTTTGTTGTTGGATTTGTGGTTCCTATACCAAGATTTCCAGAAACATAACCACCACCAGATACTTGAAGTGGTTGTGATGCTGTTCCTGTTGCTGTCGTAGTATTTACATAAACATTCGCAGCACTTAAAAAATTGCTGCTTGCATTAAAACTAAATGCTGTTGCAGTACTTCTTGCTTTTGCTGTTTGATTGCTTCCAGTTGCTCCAACCATAACTGGATACAACGTAGCAGTTGTTGTATCATCGGTGGCATTAATTGTTGTTGAAGGTCCAGTAATGCCTTGAATGCCTTGAGAACCTGTTGCTCCCTGAGCACCTGTAGTGCCTTGTCTACCCTGAATACCTTGAACACCTTGAGCACCTGTGGCACCTTGAGCACCAGTAGCACCCTGAATACCTTGAGCACCTTGAGCACCTTGAGCACCTTGAGCACCAGTAGAACCTTGGGCACCAGTAG